>Ga0209572_1001234_pt1 | contig 20174 bp, 14 predicted proteins | sample EBPBio232012_DNA_FD_185867 | JGI IMG/M metagenome (GOLD analysis project Ga0209572, IMG submission 185867) | Wastewater treatment Type I Accumulibacter community from EBPR Bioreactor in Madison, WI, USA - Reactor 1_1/23/2012_ DNA (SPAdes)... | ecosystem: Engineered > Bioreactor > EBPR >...
TTAAACCAATCGCTAGAACATTCCTAACAAAAAATTTAACAGCCAGTCAGCTTCGATAATTATTTTGATTAGTAAGATAAGAGCAACCTTTTATCGCCCTCAACTCCCCACCTTGCACAATCTATAAAAACAAAGTCCTTTGCGTGACTTGGCTACTTGGCCATTTTGGTCGAAGGTCCATGTATCATGAAAAGCTTGGTTGGAGTTGTGGTCGGTCAGTACCACTTTGTTGCCTTTAAGTGTCCACTTGCCGGAAGCTTCAATCTTATTGTCTGCCACCGAGAAGTCTTGGTAGGTAAAGGTATGGTCGGCATGGATGGTCAGTTTAATCTGCGAAGGGTCGGAATCGGAAACACCGTAGGTGCCTATAAAGTCCTCTTTGCCGGTAAAAGACATCAGGCCAACGGTAGCCAATAGAACGAGCATTCTAAATGCGTTTGTCATGGTGGAGATTTTTTAAGGTTGTTATCAAGTATTGGGGTTATTGGTCATTTCAACCATTCACCTCAATGAGTCAAATGTAGAAGAAATTTTCAAATCTTGAGATTCGTTTCAAACGAAAGCAGTCTAACGCACCCGTGCATTTGCCTATATGTACCTGTTCATTTGGGTATATGTGCTCGTTCATTTGCATATATGTGCCAGTTCATATATGCATATGTGCCCATTCATTTGCCTATATGTGCTCGTTCATTTGCCTATATGTACCCGTTCATATGTGCAAATGCACTAGTGAATTGTATATATGAACCCATTCATTTGGGCATATGAAGCCATTCATTTGCCCATATGTGCCAGTTCATATGGGCATATGTGCCCATTCATTTGGGTATATGGACGGGTACATTTTCCCTATTTCTATTGGATTTTGAAGATACTGTTTTGATAGAAACCACCTGTTTTTCTCCGTTTTTATGAGCAAAAATTCATTTTTCAGCGCAAAATCATCTCGTTTTTGGCAAAAAGTATCTTTTGACGATTTGAGCCCTTGAGAAGTCGTTTGGCTCATTTTGGACTGCAAAAAAATATTTTTCCAAAAACCGTAACCTTCCTTTTTCTGCTCCCGTTAAAGACCAATGTAGAATGTCTTATTTTGGTTAATTAAGCAATCCGTAAAAAAAGCATGATAAAGCCTCCTAACGTGGAGGCTTTTTCTATTTACAGTATTCCGTATTTCTTCTTGGATTATTTAGCGGGTTCTTCCGCTGTAGGATTCTCCTGTGGCGCTTCCGGCTCCGTGGGTTTAGTCATTGGTTGAGGAGCTTGTCTTGGTGGTGGCGGAGTATCGTCCATATCCATCTGATCAAGGCGCACATTGTTAGCGGCTTCTTTGCGGATGTCGTTGGCGCTTTTCATTATCTCTTCCTGCACATCTTTGGTAGCATTTCTAAATTGATAGACCGCTTTGCCCAGCGTTTGTGCCAAGGATGGAATTCCTTTTGCACCAAACATCAGCAAATAGATAAACAGTATTAAGAGTATTTCTCCGGCACTCATCGCGAGGCGCAAATTTAAGCGAAGACGCAATTATGAATTATGGATTGTGAATTATGAATTGACCCACCGCAAAGGCGCTAAGAGCGCAAAGCCTGTGCGGTGATTTCCCTTCATACCAATATTCACTTTGTAAATCCTTTGCGAACTCTGCGACTTTGCGGTGAAACAAATCTCTAACGCACAATAAGTTTCTCGACAGATTCTCCTTTGGCAGTGGAAATATGCACGTTGTAAATACCCGCAGGCAATTGCTCTATAGAGAATGAACTACGTGTTTCGGTTTGTACCAATGCTCCTAATGCGTTGTAGATAGTTATTGCTTTTATAGTTTCTGTGGTTTGAATATTCAATAGATGATTGGCAGGGTTGGGATAGATGGAAACCTGATTTACTTCATCATAATTATCTACAGAGACAGGTTCGCTCGTCATTTTCATTACGAAAATTTCCTTTCCATTGCCAGTAGATTCCACTGGCTCTATGTCGTAAAACAAATAAGAGCCCGTGATAGTCCCTGAATAATAACTATTTCCCTGGTTGTCTATTGCAATTCCGTTTTCAGGACCGAAAGAATCTGCGGTCGCTTTCTTTACCCAAAGAAAATTTCCATCGCTGTCCATTTTGGTGAAAAATGATCCTGCACCTACCTCAGCCGGTTCCAATGTGAAACTGCCAAAAGTTGTAGTACCAATAAATCTTCCAGCTAAATATGCCTCCCCATTATTGTTGACTGCTACTGCATAACAATATTCATCATCCGTGGATTGCGTCTGTTTACACCAGAGGTAATCACCGCTTGAGTTAAGTTTTGCAATAAATACATCGCTGTTGCCAGAGGCCGTCATATTAAGCGAACCAAAGTTTATTGCGTCTTCAAAGTGCCCAACGATGTACGCATTGCCTTGAGAATCCACATCAAGGCCACCAATGGATTCTGTAGTATTACCACCCCCAGTCTTCAGCCATGCGAAATTGCCGTTAGTATCAAGTTTCACAATATATATGTCCCACTCGCCATTTGCTTCAACGGTGAGGTTTCCGAATGTACAGGTTTCTCTATAATAACCGGAGACGTAAACATTACCTAAGCCATCGGTTGCTATTGCCCTACCGTTTTCTACTTGATTACCCGCGGATTGCTTTACCCAAACGAAGTTGCCTTCTGCATCCAATTTGGCAATGAATGCATCAAACTGGTTGGAAGTAGTTGTTAAGGTGATGTCGCCAAAAGAGATTTCTTGATTAAAGAAACCGGTGATATAAGTATTGCCCGCTCCATCTATTGCTATGCCCTGAGGCTTGGCGTAATGATAGTACGAATCTTGACCGCCAGCATTTACCGCCCAAATGAAATCTCCGTCTGTATTAAGTTTTGCAACAAATGTGTCCTCACCTCCTACAGAGGTAAGTGTAATATCACCAAAGTCTGCGGTATCCCAAAAATAGCCTGTAACATAGCAATTGCCATCAGCATCTACTTCTATGGCTTGTCCCCTATCATCATAATACATAGCTCCTGCTCTTTTTGCCCATAGAAAATTTCCTTGTGCATCCAGCTTGGCTATAAAAATATCGCTATCGTCATCGCTAAGTGCGGTTAAGGTAATATCCCCAAAAATTGCTGTTTCTTCAAATACACCTGTTATATAAGTATTGCCATTGGCATCTACTGCTATGTCATACACAATATCACCGTAGGTAGAACCACCGGCAGTTACAACCCATTCCACCGTTTGTGTAACTGCAATATTTATAAGACCAAATAGGAATACAAAAATTAAAAGACCGTTTTTCATAGTTCGAGTTTTTCATATTAACGGTCCAAAGCTATCCTCTCAGCTATTATGAATAATCCCCCATTGTGGGGAAGACATTTTATACAAGAAGATTATACTCAGCGAACGATTAGCTTACGGTTTAGTTTGATATTAGAAGTTTCTATACTCACGGCATAAACACCCGAAGGCCAATTATTAGTAGTAATACCAATGGTACTTCTATTGCCGCTCTCCTCCATCATCAGTCTTCCGGTCATGTCTGTAACCCGCATTGAGTAAGGCTCATCTATGCCATTTAATTGAATGGTGGCAAAATCATCGGCCGGGTTGGGAAATACCTGAACGCCTGATTCTCCTCTCATCGCATGATTAATACCGAGAGCCTCTGCACTGGCTATATTAATATCGTCAAGAAAGAATGCCTCCGGAGTGTGATTGGCCGATGTAGGACTTTTAATCAGTCGCAATACAAACTCCGCATTGTGAGCCATGCTCCATTCAGGTCGTGTTACCGAAAGTTGCATCCATTGGCCGTCTTCTGTTGGAGTAAAAGAGACTTCATCGTTGCCGTTGTTCATTTCATACAATTGCCATACCGCCCATGGATTGCCTACAAAAGCACTGTTGCACAAATCTCGAAAGTGCAATTCCAGAGTGCTCCAATAACTCCAGGTATGCATAGAAGTGGCCACCTTGAAACGGATGGTTGGCTCATTCAATGCCGACATATCAAAGTTGCCAAGTACCAAGTTGCAAGTATCCACGTTGGCTAACACCTCTGCCGGTATATAGATACAATGTTCGCTGTCATAACCTGCAAAATCGCAAAGCTGCCAGGTAGCAGTGCCATCTTCTATGGCGAACATGTTCTCATCCGGAAATGAGAAGTTGTTTTCAAAATCTTCTTCGTAATGCTCCACTTGCATCACCGGTAAGCCATTTGCCAGCGCGTCATTGATACCCACGGAAATGGTTTGGTAGGCCGTATCACAATCGTTGCCTTTGCACATCACCAACCTTACATCGTAATCACCTTCTTCATAATAAATCACATCGGTGCGCTGCGCATTGCTTACCTCGGGCGAACCTCCTTCAAAATACCATTCGGTAAAGTCTGGCACTTGTCCTTCTGCCATCGCAAAGAACTCTACCCGTGTGCTATCGCAATCGGTAAAGTTCCGGTGCCACAAGTCAACGTCCAATTCGCAGGTTGGTTCCTGGAAAACACCTGTTGCATTCAAATTGCTGCTTTGCCATAGACCAAAACGTGGCAACTGGATATCACTCAACACAGCATTCATCTTCTGCACCTGCCCTTGCGTGAACATCTTTCCGCAAGAAGAGTAATCCATGTAGTTATCTACATTCTCAATCACGCCATCGGTACATTCGCTCAAACTCTGATTGCAGGTGCCCAACACCGAACCTTTGGTGACCGGTGTATCGGCTATAAAGTCTTCACCACAAGTAACACCGCTTTCGTTGTTAATTCCAAACGTGTGGTATAGCCCCAGGTAATGACCTACTTCGTGCACCAATGTCCCCCAACGGAATTGTGCATCGTAAGTAGAGAATAATATAGCATCATCAGGTGCGCCTGCTGTAACAGATGTAGGCAGTGTAGCCCATGAATTGATGGATGGGGCTATGTGAATATTGAGATAACTAGCCGTATTCTGAGCATGTACCACCACCACGCTTCCCTGGCCTCCGGTATCATAAGGATGATAAATAATACCACTGATGCAGTTGCCATCTTCGTCATACCGCGCCAGGCGAAGTTCCACCAATGCATCTGCCACCAGAGGTTGAAAGGCGGGATGTACCTCTGCGATGCTCGCATTCTGAGCTCTCAATTCAGCATTGCATTGCTCCAGCGCGCCTACTATATAGGATGGCGGAATAGGAAACAAATACTCATCGTAATAGACATGCACAATGACAGGTATATAACATGGTCCACCACCACGGTCCATATTCGAAGGAGGTGATTCATAATGAACAAGAGGTTGAATGGTTCCACATTGAGCATGAAATTTCACTTGGGCGAGCAGCCCAACGACCAAAGCCAAAACGCGATAAGGAAAAGAAGGTAGCATGGCATGTTGACTTGCGCTGAAGGATGAAAGTTGTCCACCGGCAGTTAACAAATAATCAGTCAGTTAATGGCTGAATACCCTTTTTGCGGTATCCGCTATTTCATCGGAAAAAGGCAGATTTGCACTGCTCTATAAAGCACCTCTCTTGCAGAAGAAATACCAACCCTCCAACTCTTGTTGTGCTTGCCCGCTCTTGGGTATAGCCGATACTGCTTTTGGTAAGAAAAAGAAAGATTGCTGCAAAAACTTTAAGCACGGCAAGCGTTGCAAAAAGTGTCCCGGTAAAAAGAAATAATCCTCACTTTTTTGTCTTGTGCTTATACTTGCGCATTGCACCGAAGGTGTAATCAACCATAATCAAGGTATTTAGTACATGAGTAAAATTTGGATTAAGAAGCCCATCGCGGCTTTGATGGCCGATTCTGAATCGGGCGGATTAAAGAGAACACTTACTGCCACAAGTCTTGTCTTACTGGGAATAGGGGCCATCATAGGTGCCGGTCTTTTTGTAAGAACTGCTGCTGCTTCTGCAGAGGCTGCGGGTCCTGCAGTGACACTTTCATTTGTTGTAGCAGCTATCGGTTGCGCTTTTGCAGGTTTATGTTATGCAGAGTTTGCTGCCATGTTCCCTATTGCGGGTAGTGCTTATACATACGCGTATGCCACCATGGGCGAAATCATTGCGTGGATTATTGGTTGGGCATTGATTATGGAGTATGCCTTGGGTGCGGCCACGGTATCCATTGCCTGGAGTGAATACCTCAATAACCTTTTGGGAGGAGCCATACCCTATGAATGGTGCCATAGTCCATTTGAATCATTGCACTTGGTAACGGGCTCGGCAGTTGAACAGTTTGTTGCAGCGGTACCGGACTTAGGTAAATCAGTTAAAGACGGAATGCTCCGCCTAACAGACCATCAGATGGAACACGTGCCCGCTAATCTTGCCGCCCTTGCTGAAGCAAAAAGTGGAATCATCAATGCACCTGCACTTATAATTCTTTTAGCCTTGACGCTCCTTCTCATAAGAGGTACACAAGAGTCTGCTATAGTCAATGCTGTTATCGTATTTATTAAAGTAGCCATTGTATTGGTCTTCATCATAGTTGGTTTCCAATTTATAGATGCAGGCAATCAAGATCCGTATTTCATTCCGCAAGGCACTCCAGGTCATGAAGGAGTCTTTGAATGGGGTTGGGGTGGCGTGCTTGGTGGCGCAGCCATTGTATTCTTCGCCTTCATAGGTTTCGATGCGGTGAGCACTGCAGCCCAAGAAGCTAAAAACCCAAAACGTGACATGCCTATCGGTATCCTTGGTTCGTTGGTGGTTTGTACTATTCTCTATGTATTGTTCTCTCACGTTCTTACAGGTGTTGCCCATTGGACAGAGTTTGCAGGAGAAGGTAAAGAAGCTTCTGTGGCTTATGCCATTCAGAACCACATGCCGGGCTATGGCTGGTTGGCCACTGCCATTACTGTTGCTATCCTTGCCGGTTTCTCCTCCGTTATCCTTGTGATGTTGATGGGACAAAGCCGCGTGTTTTTCTCTATGTCAAAAGATGGATTATTGCCACAGGCCTTCGGAGACTTGCATCCTAAATTCAAAACACCATACAAGTCCAATTGGATTCTGTTTGTTTTTGTAGGTGCGTTTGCAGCATTTGTACCCGGCAGTGTTGCCGGTGATTTGACCTCCTTTGGAACCTTGTTCGCATTTGTACTTGTTTGCATTGGTATCTGGATGTTGCGTGTAAGACAACCCAACCTTGAGCGCCCGTTCAAGACACCGCTTGTACCAATCGTTCCTATTTTGGGTATCTTGGTTTGCGGTGGTATGATAGTTTCTTTGGATTTACTCACCTTGAAAGTAGCCATCTTCTGGATGTTATTCGGATTGATTGTTTACTTCGCTTATAGTTCTAAGAACAGTAAGCTCAGAAACAGTAAGTAATAAAGAACAGTGTATATTTGCCATTCTTCTTTCAAGAAAAAAGAATATGAATCATTCAGTAGTAAAATATTATTATCGAATTCCTCACCTCGGAATCGCATGATGATGTCTTATTGAAAAATATATTTTAAACAACACATCCCGGTTCTGAAAAGAGCCGGGATTTTTTTATTTATAACTATGGAGAAACAAATCATGAGTAACTACACCGCAGAGGATGCGTTGGTATGGAAAACCCTTTTTGAGAGACAAGCACAAAACCTTATGGACAAAGGCGCAAGGTCATATCTACAAGCTTTAGAAAATATGAATGAAGCCCTAAATGAAAAGCACGTCCCTTGTTTTGAAGACATCAATATATGGTTTACAAAAGTTACCGGATGGCAGATAGAAGTAGTTCCGGGTTTAATAGAGGTGGAGCGTTTCTTCAAACTCTTAGCACAAAAGAAATTCTGTTCTTCTACATGGCTAAGAAGCAAAAAGAACCTTGACTATATAGAAGAGCCGGATATGTTTCATGACATCTTTGGACATATTCCTTTATTGTCCAACCCTGTCTTTTCCGATTATGTATATGAGTTTGGTAAACTTGGATTCAAATACATAGACGATAAAGAACGTCTGGTACAGCTGCAACGCCTCTATTGGTTCACCATTGAGTTTGGAGTAATCAAAGAGAATGATCAGATCAAATCCTATGGCGCAGGCATCATTTCATCCTTTGGTGAAACCAATCAGATTCATCGTCATGAGGCCACATTCTTACCGTTTGACATCCATGCTATTTTGAACAAATCATTTCATACTGATGAGATGCAAACAGAATACTTTGTGATAGATTCTTTGGAACAATTGTATGAATCGTTGGAAATGGTGAAAGCCGAACTTCGATAACAATAAAAAGCCCACGATATAAATCGTGGGCTATACCTTCATTTTAAAATCCAACTTCCTCGCTCCTACTCCACTTTAGAAGTCCATATTCGATTGTACATTTGGTTCAATGCTTCTTTAACATCAAAACCTGCCTGGTCTGGAGTTGATTGCTTTGCAATCCATTCTCCATTGTCTTGGTAGATGTTGAAATTGAAGAATATTGCCTTAGACGGTGTGGATTCTCTGAAATCCATTCTACCCCATTTGGCTACGTATAGCTTGGTAGTATCAGCTTCTTGTTCTGCTAAATATTTGTTCTGACTAAACCACTTTATTACCTCTATGTCTTTGGAATCAGGATGCGATTGCAAAAGCTCTTCGTGCCTCGGCATAGCTACCCATGCTATTTCATCTTCCTTCTGCAGCGTGGAATATTCTGAAAAGTATATAGAGTCTCTTGTCAATGCCACACCCGACCAAAGAAAGTTGTGAAAGAAGTTGGGCGAGGTTGAAATTTCATCAACCTGAATATTCTGTTGGTGCAATGATTCCGCCATTCGCGTATGCACATTATACTTATTGATGAAAGTGAAAAGCATATAAGCACTTGCATAGCCAACAGAAGCAATGGCAAACTTTCTTCTTCTTAGTTTATCTCTCTTGATGAATAGGCAAACCATCAACAATATCATAAACGGAATGGTCCAGAAAACATCCACGACTGCAATGTTATTGAAGCCTACTAAATAGTTGGTGAAAGGCAAGAACAGCTGAGTTCCATAAGTAGTAAAGCTGTCCAACAAAACATGTGTTACAAAACCCAGTAACCAAAACAAATACCATGTGCGAAATGAAATTTCTCGTTTCTTAAATATGCGATGCGTCAACCAGGCAAATGGCAATGCCAAAAACAAATGAGTAAATAGCGCGTGACTGTATCCGCGATGGATAGCCAACTTTTCAAGTTCTGTATTGCCTAAGAAATTGAGAAAGATGTCAAGGTCAGGAATAGTGCCTGCAATGGCTCCTAGTAGTTGCCCTTTGTTGCCAAGTTTTTTACCGAGCATCAATTCGCCAACGGCTGCGCCCAAAACTATCTGTGAGAGAGAATCCAAGATGAGAAGAATAAAATGGAACGCGAAATAATGCAGGAATATCCTAATTCCATTGCAAACAAGGATAAGCGGTTGTGTTTAGACGGTGAACAGTAATATAAACACAACGGAACAAAAAATGTAAAATCACTTTCGCAACGTCCTGAAAGGCATTAAGAACTTAGCATGCTCTTCTTTCATAAATAATGCATAGCAAAAAATCATAGCAAAGGCAAAATCCCAAAGATTCATTACTACACCTATCATAAGATGAAAGAACACCCCGACAAGTAACAACCAGTTTCTTTTGGACTTAAACAAGAGAAGTATAGGAAACAGAAGTTGATAGGCGAAAACTAAATACGTTGTAATAGTCCATATTAACGTGTATTCGCTTGTTTCCTTCCAAAAAGGAGATGAAAAGACATCGATGTTCAACACGTAATGAATGGCGGTTCCATTAAGCCATTGCGTGCCACTCAACTTATAGATGGATGAAAATACATAAATCAGAATTACCTGAATGATCATCGCATACCGACAAAAATTAGTTATCAAGTTGCGATATCGTGAGGAAGACTTCGAATAAACAAGAATAGAATAAGCCGCCATCAGCAACATCACTAAAATACCGGAATTGAATGCTTGTGGTGCAGCACAATACAACATCATTCCAGTCGCCCAAGCGGCAAATCGTGTAATAAAAGACCAACGAAACTCAAAGAGTGAAATCAATGCTGAAATAAGATGAATCCAATAAACAGATTGATATCTGCCCGGTTCGTAAACCAACTGAAAAAAGAAATTATTAAGAAGATTGCTCGGTCTTGCTGAACGAAAGAAAACGCTTTGTTCTCCCCAAATCAAATCTCTTATATCCCAGAGCGAAATGGCCTGAATTACAAACCATAAATAAATAAGGAGTATAAAAAGCCTCAATGAATAAGGCGCGTTGACACTTGAAGAAAGCTGCCTTACGTAAGACTCAATTCTATTCATAAAACATCAATGCTTAGTTTCAGGAAGGTAAGCTGGAAATTCTAGATGAGTAATATCCACATCATTTGCGCTCCCATTTTCAGGAGTAAAACGAAAACTAATTCTTACTTGCATTGAATCATAAGCCAAATTACTCTGATGCCGCTCGTGCATTCTTACTGCATAATAAAGAGCATTTTTATAAGCTGGACTTCTCATAATCCTGTCATATTTCGTAATGCCATTGTCCGAGTATAGATTGTTAGTTGCTTGCCAAGCCAATTGATGATTAAAACCTTGTTCAATTCTCTCCATGCGAGATACAGTTTCATATCCTTGTCCGTTACTTACATCTGACCAATTACTCCATTTCCCGTGGTAAGCAAAACGATATTCTAATTCAGAATTGTACTTGGCAACATTTGGAGCAAACAAACTCCAATCTTGATGAAACACCGGAAAAGTGTATCTATCTGCCATAGTTCTCATTGACGGAGAAACAAACTCTCGAAAACTAAATAGGCCTGTGAAAGTGAAGTGAATCATAAGAACAAAAGCACCCACAATTGCCATCAAGACTAAAATTTTAGATGATTTGCCTCCTTCAGCCAATTCCATGATTTCTCATTTATTCGAGTCCCGAAAGGTAGACTATCTGATTGAAAAGGTTAACACGTTTACTATTTATATTCAAAACTGAATCATCATTCATTAAGAGATGGTACGTTTGTAGCACTATTTTCAGAACATTTTTATGTCAGAGATAAAAGCAAATGATCCTAAGTTGAAGTCATGGGTAGATGTGCCTGCCGGCAGTGATTTCCCTATTCAGAATTTACCCTTTGGTATTTTCCGCACAGAAAGCCAGTTTCCGCATGTATGTGTTGCAATTGGGGATAAGCTCATCGACCTGAAAGCCCTGCACGTGATGGGCTATCTTGAAAATCTTCCATTCACATTGGAAGATATGGTAAGTGACTCATTGAATCGTTGCATGCGCCACGGCAAACAAGGTATGCGCGACTTGCGTAATCGCATATCAAAACTTTTGCGTAGCGATATGCCTGATTTGCGCGATAAAGATCATCATGTTCGACAAGTGCTTTTCAATCAAAATGAAGTACAATTGATGATGCCCATACAAGTGGGTGATTATACCGACTTTTACAGCAGCGAAGATCATGCTCGTAATGTTGGAATCATGTTTCGTGACCCCGCCAAAGCTTTGTTGCCTAATTGGAAACATTTACCTGTTGGCTACCATGGTCGTTCATCCAGCATTTTGGTAAGCGGTATTCCGTTCCATCGTCCTAAGGGTCAAACCAACGCAAGTGATGATACCATGCCTACTTATGGTCCAACTAAGCAACTCGATTTTGAACTTGAAATGGCTTTTGTCACCTTCAATGGAAAACCTCTTGGTGAGAGCATTTCGACAGCCGAAGCAGATGATTATATCTTCGGCATGTTGTTGTTCAATGACTGGAGTGCCCGTGATATTCAACGTTGGGAATACGTGCCATTAGGTCCTTTCCTAGCAAAAAACTTCGCTTCTACTGTTTCTCCTTGGTTAGTTACGCTAGATGCTTTGGAACCCTTCCGCACCGATGGCCCAAAGCAGGAACCGGAAGTATTATCCTATTTAAAATATGAAGGACAAAAAAATATTGACATCAAACTTCAAGTTGGTATAAAACCTGAAAATGGCGAAGAGACTATAGTTTCCAACAGCAATTACAAGCACATGTATTGGAACATGACGCAGCAATTGGCGCATCACACGGTCAATGGTTGCAATCTGCGATGCGGGGATATGTTGGCCAGTGGTACAATCAGCGGCCCAACGGAAGGCTCTTTTGGTAGTATGCTAGAAATTGCCTGGAAAGGAACCAAGCCTGTTGCTATGAAAGATGGCTCTTCGCGCTCTTTCATCAACGATAATGATACAGTTATTATGCGTGGTTATGCGGAGAAAGAGGGAATTCGCATTGGATTTGGTGAATGTGCTGCAAAGGTTTTACCTGCCAAATAATTTTTTTTTGAGGCTCCGCAACCGATCTAAGGAAGGAATTGAAATAACCTACCTGTTCTTATGAAATATTCAATTGATTTATTATTTGAGATAAAGCCAACAAATCCTCATTTTTGTGTAGCTGATTGTTAGATGCATTTATATGCTGAGCAGTATCGAATTCTACAATACCATAAAGGACCACTTCTTCGAGCGACTCCGAAAGGAGCTTCCTGCAGAATATAAGTACCACAGTGTTGAACACACGCAAGATGTGATTCAACAAGCGGAATTAATTGGAAACGCAGAATCGCTCAATGAACATCAAATGGGCGTAGTGCTTACTGCTGCCCTTTTTCACGATGCTGGATTCATTATTCAACGCAAAAATCACGAGCAGATTAGCTGCGATATATTTTTGGAATATGCCAATGAATATCATCTTTCCGAAGAAATTAAGCGTGACGTAATGCGCTGCATTCATGCGACTGAAATTCCACAATCTCCTTCTTCCAAAATGGAGGATGTATTATGCGATGCTGACCTTGACTACCTTGGAAGAAATGATTTTGAAGAAATAGCTGAGTTATTGTTTCAAGAGCTGCTATCATGCAAAGAGGTCGATTCCATTGCACAATGGGATAAGATTCAAGTTAAGTTTTTAGGTAATCATAAATATCACACGGCTTACTCTATCAAAAACAGAAAAAACAAGCTGAAGGAAAATATCGATGCAATCAAAGCACGTGTACTCGCCCGACAATAATAGCTCTCGCAATGAAATGAGTTCTATTCTTAAACATTAAAATGAAAACGAAACAAACTATAATTGACCATAAAATGATTAAAACGATGAAAAAGTTTCAGGCATAACTTGTTCTGTGTTTAGGAAATTAGTCTAATCATGGATAGCATTGCTTGATAGAATTACAAAACAAAAATGAAGCTTTCTTCCTTCCCTAACTTTCTGTTGACTACACTCGTTTGCCTTGTAATCAAAGTCTCTTACGGTCAATCCTTCCATTTTATTTCCATGTCTCCGGCCAATCCCAATGCGGATTTAAAAAAGGCCAATGATGTTGTCATTTCGTCCAAAGGAGAAATACACGTTTCTATTCCAGGTTCAAAGAAAATTGCTGTTTTCAGTCAGCAAGGAACCACCTTAAATGAGATTACCTCGGTATTAAGTCCTGAAGGCGAAGTTGCTCTCAAAAACCCACAAGCCTTATTCATAGACTCAAAAGACTTTTTATATCTCTATGATGCCGAACTTGCCAAAATCGTGGTGATAAAACCCGGTGGCAAAGGTTTTCTGTTTGGCCAAAAAGGTTCTTCCCTTGGTCAAATAGATGATGTACTGGACATTGCGGTGGATGGAGAAGGATACATCTATGTTTTAAATGGCTCACGAAAAGAGATAGACATTTTTTCTCCACAAGGACGTTTTGTTACTTGGATAGGGCAAGCTCCAAATACATTCTCTAACCCTTGTGCCATTGGTATTAATGGCAATAATGAACTATATATTTTAGATAAAGAAGAAGCATCGGTATTCATGTATGACTTACATGGAAATCTGTTCAACACCCATCGTACACTCGCGCGCAGAACCAATGTCTCTTTATCAAAGCCTATTGGAATGGTGGTTCTTCTGAACGGAGATTTTGCTATACTGGATGCGGCTACTAACTCCTTAAGCTATTTCAATAAAATTGCTGTTTCGGGCGGTGTTCTAGGTAGTAAAGGCGCAAGCGCAAAAGGTGTTTTTGAAAACATTGGAGCCGTTGGATCGGACGCAGCATTAGCCAATCATCTTGTACTACTTGACGTTGGGGCCGGCATAAGTCAAACGTTTAAAATTGAAGACATCCCTGTCTCACTTACCACAGAAGTTAAGCGTGCACGATTGATAGATGCTCCACCTGTAAAATCATTTATCGCAGAGATAGCCGTTGCTCCTGATGGAAAAAAATATGTTATTCATTCTGACAAAAGGCAACAAGTGGTAGTCTATAAAAAAGGGTCCGACAATGAGTTCAGCACTTTACAAGGCTCCTTTCAAGAGATAGCCTCTATCGCTACCGATGCTGAAAGCAATTTATTGGTTCTTGATAGAAAAGAAAAAGAAGTCATTGTATATGACTCCAAGGGTGTGTTAGTACGCAAGTTGGGAAAAGCTGAAAAACTGAAAGACCCCATTTCAATAGCCGTTCAAAAAAGCGGAAACATTTTGGTAGTGGACCATGTCAACGGAAATATTCATTGTTGGAATAAAGTAGGGGTGTATCAAAAAATAATCACCGATGGTGAAAAGGCAGGTATCAAATCGCCACGCAAAATTCAGGTGGACTCAAAAGACCAATTATATGTTTGGGACGAAAAGCAAAACGCCATTATTCGCATAGCCTCCGCAGGATGGCCTATAACTGCTTCAAAGCTTTTCTTGCGTTCTGAGAAGCATGGCAAAGACGGACTGATTGTAGATTTCTACATGGATCCGATGAACCAACTTCATCTATTCAACGGAACCACCAATCAATTGGAAGTGCATAGCTGGGACCAAGAACCCTTGATGCAATTCAGCATCGGCTTTCCGGGAGATGGCATCAATGGATTTTCCAAAGTAGATAACATCGTTTTCGATAAACAGTCCTTTTATATCTACTTCTTAATGGAGAAAGGCACAAGACAAAAAGTTTATCAATACATGCTGAAACCTCCTCGACCCGAAAACAATTATAAGTTCGATGTTGTGAATGGTAAATTGCAAGTATCCTTTAACAATGCAAGTTCAGCTTCTGTAAGTTCTTACGGCTTGCTAACGGCTAACATCTTGGGAAAAGACACCCTTGTGGCTGAAACGAATGGCAATACATTGATACTTCCAAAAGACTCTATTGGCGAAATAAAGCTCAAGCGATATCAGTTGGTAAGCATAAGTTACACTGACAGATCCGAACCTACCGATGGTTTTGACAACTACTTGGGTTATGCAGATCGTTTGTTAGCCTCTGGAAAATATGAAGAAGCATTTGTTGCTTATAAATCTGCCATCAACACGATGGGCAATGCGCCCGGTCTAACAGAATACATCGCGACACAGTTGAGCCAAGGAGGGACGAATCTCGCTGACAATGGCGAAGTAGCAAGATCTCTTCAATACCTCAAACAAGCTTATGCCATTAATCCAAACAGAAAGGAAACGAAAGACGCATACCAAGAAGGAATATCCGCCTTCTTCATCCAATTGGCTAACAGAGGCGAACTGGATGCTGTAATACTTGAGGCTGAAAGAATGATGGTAGACCCGGTTTTAAAGCCAACCGTTCTTGCCTCCGTTGATGATGCAGGCAAATCTTTGGCGAGTCAGCCCAACTTAAAAGCCATCAATAACGCCATCACACTTCAACGTAAACTTACCGAATGGGCGCCTCAAAATGCCGAGAATTATCATTCTCTTGCAAAATCCTGTTTTGAGCTATATCGCTTCAAACAGATCAGTGGTGATCCCGTTTTTGAGTTGGAAGCTGCACTGAAAGAGGCCGACAGATATGCCAAACAAAGTGTAGACCTTCTGAAAAAGGAAAAGAAAAACTATCACACACAAAAACTGCTTCATTTGAAAATTCTAAACGCGTACAGCAAGTACGAAGAGTGCGAAAAGCAAGCGGTAAAAGAATTGATTGAAACTGCCTCAGGCATAAGTGAAGCTAATGCTATTCGGTTTAGAGCCCAACTGGCGCAAGCCTATGCAGGTCAGTCAAAGCATAACCTGGCTGTTTTAGAATATAAAAGAATCTTAGAAAAAACACCAGATGATGCCGAGATGAAAATAGCCTTAGCCGAAGCGCTTACAGGCGATAAAAAGTACGATGAGGCTAAACACATCTATCAACAGTTGCTAATAAATGATAGAGAGAACGCGCAACTGACAGCTCAAATTGGAAAACTGGAACTAGCGAAAGGCAACTTTGTTGAGGCCTCGTTTATGCTCGAAAAAGCCACAAAACAAGCACCTTCTGACAAATCCTTTTATGGTCCACTTGCAGAAGCATTTGATGGCGCTTCCAATTATCAACGTGCGATTAATGCCTATGGAATAGCAATACAAAATCAGGAACAACGCTTTTCTCAAACGCTTAACCGCCACGCTTCCGAAAAAGAAACCAATTCCGTTCGTGATGCACTCGTTAAATACCTCATGAATTATGCGACACTAAATGGACTGGTTAATGACTTTGAAGAATCCATTAAGGCCTATAACAAAGTAATCGAAGTATCACCCAACAATGCAGAGGCTTATTACGGTCTTGGCAAAACATGCTTAACGGCTGGTCTTTTGTATGACGCTGAAAAGGCCTTGTATTCTGCATGTCGAATCAATCCAGCTAGAGAGGAATACACCAATGCGCATACCAATGCTATCAAGATGCGCGAACAGCAAGCGAAGAATCTTCCACCTTTGAGCATTGCCGACATTAATGTGAAGGAAATACTTCCATCACTTTATAGAAACTATTCAGACATCAAACAACTTTCATTGGGTGAAGTAGTCGTTGCAAACAATACTTCTATGCCAATTACACCATCCTCGATTAGTGTTTATGTAAAGGATTACATGAGTCAACCCACTCATCTCAAGCCGCAAGTGATGGTTGGTTTCTCCAATACCTATATAAAACTCTCCGGACTTTTCTCCGATAAGATTTTACAAAACACCACAACGCAAACCTTGCAGCTACAAGTAGAAATTAGCTATTACCAAAACGGAGAAAACAAGAAAATTTCAAAAACAGTTCCTTTTACGTTACAGGGTAGAAACGCGATTTACTGGTCGGATAAACGATGTCTTGGTGCATTCGTTTCAAGCAACGTAATAGAGTTGATTGACTACAATAAAAAAGTTGAACAACTATTCAAGAGCGAACAAAACTATAATCTCAATAAAGCGCTTATTAAAGCCTTGCAACTCTACACGCTTTTGAGCAAAGGAGGAATAATATATAGCCCAGATCCAAATAACAGCTTCGCATCGGCATCAACCAATACGGAGATCATGGACTTTTTGCAATACCCGCTGGAAACACTCAAACGCAAAAGCGGAGATTGTGATGACCTTGTAACGCTCTACATGGCGTTACTTGAAAACGCTGGAGTAGCTACGGCCTATATCGATGTTCCCGGACACGTCTTTATGGCTTTCGATAGTCAAGTAAATCCTGATAGAATTATTGAGTCAGGATTGAATCCATTAGAAGTAATCGTGGCCGACAATAAAGTTTGGATACCAATTGAAACGACACTAATTGGTTCGCAAAACTTTATGGTATCATGGCAATTTGCTGCCAAACGCTATTATGAAGAATTGACCAAAGGCAATTCGCCAGAGCTTGTTTCTTTAAGCAACGCGCACAATGTATATGTTCCTTCAAACTATGTTCCGGAGGGATTTTCTGAATCGCCAATTGCCGGCAATGAAATGTTGAACGAGTACAACAAACATGTCGTTCAGTTGCTGGCTAAGACCAAACGTGAAGTAATAGCTGAAGCAGAAAATCGCTACTTACTGGAAACTGAAAATGTGTTCGTCAAGAACAGATATGCCATGCTACTTGCCCAAACAGGCGATTTGGCGAAATCTGAAAAAATCCTTTTGGAAGCATACGAACTTTCTCCAAGTAGTTCTGTCGTACTTAACAATTTAGGTAATCTCTACTATTTGAAAGGCAATGCTGATAAATCAACTGATTTTTATCAACTTGCCATTGACAAGGATGCTCGAGATACCGAAATTTTGATTAATCTTTGTAAGGCATTCCTTTTAGGTGGAAAGAAAGACCAAGCCAAAGTATCCTTTGACAAGGCCGTTCTATTAAATCCTGAGTTAGAATATTTATACCGTGATCTCAAAAAACAAATACAATGAAAACCCTTATTCTTTTCATTTCAGTTTTTTTAATTCAAACTTCCGTTGCTACTGGCCAATCATCTGACACAACGCAGTTAGGCAAAATAGTTTATTACGAAGGAAAAGTTGAATTAGGCAGCAATTCAACTTGGAGCAGACCAAAGATTAATACTGCTGTAAAGAGAAATCAGCAAATCAAAACTACGGGCGATGCAATGGCCGAAATAGTATGGAACAACGGAGTAAAATCTGTTGTTGGTCCGGGCTCTAACTTCGCCATACAAGCGTTGTATGCATCAAGTTCTAAATCACCTAAAGCAGAGACCGAAGGCATTTTTAACAGCGTTAAAACAAAAGCCGGTAGTCAACCCAAACGTTCTGAAGTTGGGGGAATAAGGAGATCGGAAACGGATTTGAAGAAAGACACATCTGATAATGACGGAATTTATTGGAAGGAAGACAAAGAGATTTTGTTTGAAGATGCTTATGCACTTTATGAGGGCAAAGAATACTCAAAAGCGATAGCCGCTTTGCAGGCTTTCATCAATCAAAAACCGCGAGACTCTATGACCAAGTTTGCCAGCTTTGCCCTTGGGCATTGCTATATCATGGAGAACAATCCGCTAAAAGCGAAAGAAATTTTTGAGCAGTTTCTAGTTCAATATCCTAACGATCCTTTGAAAGAAGACGCTCAATTGTTGATAGGAAAACTATAGTTGAAAAACAGTTTAAGGCGAGTATTTGATACTCGCCTTCTTTTAAGTAACGCCTTATCAGCAATAAGTTGAAATCGAGAAAAGCCGTCAAGTACTTCGTTATTCTCATCGCGCTTTCGTTATTGTGTCTTGCGCTTACAGAATTGGTAGTTGCCATTTCTGACAAGATGATTCGTCCGCCATTATTGGCTTTAGAAAATCAAATTGTAGATTTAGCCTTTCAGGTAAGAGCAGAAAATGGACACCATAGTCAGCTCAAAAATGAAGATGTCGTAATTATTGATGTAGATGATGCTAGCATCGAAAAGCTCGGGAGAAATCAACTTTGGCCTCGCTCCTTTGATGCCAAGGTAATCAACTACATCTCCAGTGGAAAGCCAAAGGCTATCGGTATGGACTTCTTATACACCGAAAGAGATACCCTTTCGTCTGCATATACCGAAATGCTCATTGCGAAAGGCTTTTATAACGCTTCTGAAATCATTAATTCGCTGAGTTCGGACAGCATCTTTACCCAAGCGCTTTCTGATGCCAGCAATGTTTATCTCGGTTGTTATGATAATGATAAAAAAGAATACGATCATTCTAATCACACTCAAACCTCTTTAATCAAGGCAATTTTTTCAAGTAATTATGACTTGAATGAATACGCAGTCTTAAACTGCCCAACCCTTCCGATGGAAGATTTTGCCCGCTCGGCTAAGGCCGTTGGCACCATCTCAATGCCGACTATGCTCGATGGAACTGTCAGGCACTATTCCTTACTTCAGCAATTACCGAGCAACGATAATAGCCGCTTTTTTTACTTCGGCAACTTTCCTCTCTACATGTATCTCGATGCTCATTCTATTGACCATAAAGAAATACAATTGACCTCAGAAGGAATTAAAACAATGGAAAGCGATTCGCTGCTAATTCCACTGACTAAGACCGGTTCCTTTCGAGTGAACTGGCTAGGTCAGAATGATTCAATACGCTACATACCTTATTACAAAATCCTAGATGAATTTGTACCGGCTGAGTTCTTTGAGAACAAATATGTTTTCTTCGGCACAAGTGCAAAGGGATTGGAGGATTTAAAAACTGTTCCGCCCTCAAAAGAGAAGATGCCGGGAGTTGAGGTGCATGCCATCGCCTTCCTCAACATGATGAACAATGCATTTATTCGTGAGGTTTCCGAAGCGGATGCCCTGCCCTATTTTTTGCTTGTCTCTTTTTTGTTGGTATCGCTCTTTTTACTCTTAAAACCACTTTGGGGTATAATCG
>Ga0209572_1001240_pt1 | contig 20045 bp, 9 predicted proteins | sample EBPBio232012_DNA_FD_185867 | JGI IMG/M metagenome (GOLD analysis project Ga0209572, IMG submission 185867) | Wastewater treatment Type I Accumulibacter community from EBPR Bioreactor in Madison, WI, USA - Reactor 1_1/23/2012_ DNA (SPAdes)... | ecosystem: Engineered > Bioreactor > EBPR >...
CATCTCACTTAGAAGAGCGTTTCTCTTTGCGTTCTCTGCGTCTTTGCGGTGAGAAGATATTTAACCGCAAAGAGCGCAAAGCATTTTCGCAAAGGTCGCAGAGCTACTAATGATGGCTACTCATAATGAGATACCGAAACGAGTTCGGCATGACGCAGCGCATTCATTCATAATTCATAACTCATAATTCATAATTAGTCTCTCATAATTAAAAAGCCCCTCACTCAGAGCAAGGGGCTTTCTACTTAAGGTACTAGCAAAGTGAAATTTAATTATATAATGCAGCTACTATGACGCAGCGGGTGCGCCTTGAGGTGAAACGTTTGCCACAAAGGTCAGAGGTCCACTCCATGGCCCAATGCCTCTGTAGTTCCTGCCACGCACCACTACATATAGCGTGACACCTACAGGAAGATTGGGCACTTTAATTTTAGGATAAAAACTTATATCTTTAAAATAAAAATTATTTGGCCCGGTTATTTCTGCCTCATACACTTTTACATCAGGCAATCTCTTGAAGTACATCATAACAGTGCCTTCGCCAAGATTCTCTACCCAATCCATCTCACCCATTTCAGGTGAAACAATAGGTGTAGGCATCTTGTTCAACTCAAAGCCGCACAGCACCAGTATGTTCACATCGCCCTGTGCGATTGAATTAACTGAGATAACTTGTTGCGAAACCAAAACATTGAGTTCTTTGCGCAAAGCCTCGCGAGCTGCGGCATTGCGATAGTCCTTCATCAATGCCTCACCTACCCAGATAGCGAGCTGGTCAAGCTTTGCAACAATAATGGCAGGTGCCGGTGAAACAGCGTTAAAGCCGGGAGCAAGCAGTTTAGTTTGAATCTCCCGTACTCGTGGAATAAAGTCCGAATTCTTAAGTCCGTACATTCCAAAAATGCATCGTCTTTTGATCATGGTGTTTGTTTTTTATTTTGATTAGGGATGCTAGTCCTTTAGTGAGACAAATAAATATAGAAGTTTATTTCAAACTATATTCTTCATTATTAGTTTATCAACAAGTTATTATAAAGGTGTTATACGAACACTATCAAACTCCTATAAACCCATGAATGCCTTATATATCAATGTGTACAGAAATTTTTATGGCGTTCTATAACACTACAAATTCACGTTCTACAATTGTTGAAGGTGTTCTACAATTGTTGAAGGTCTTCTACAATTATAAATTGAACACATAGATGTATGCAAAAGGTGGCTAATACAGATAAAAAACACTCCTTGCTTTCCAAAATAGGTATTTTGCTCTCGTAGAAAGCTATCTTGTATATGTAAGATACCTTTCATACATATATAAAAGTGTATCCTCCAACTATAAGAAGACTATCTAACACCTCCATGAAAGCTATCTTGGAAGCCGAGAGAGCTTTCATACACTTGTATGAAGACTTTAAACAACTGTAGAAGATGTTATACATATATAAGAAGGGTATATCGGAAGCCAAAAAGGATATCATACACTTGTATGAAAGGTATATTATAGGTGTATGAAAGCTCTCAACAATTGTATGTAACCTCCAACAATTGTAGAGGACAGACTTTTTGCAAGTGAAATTTGCCTATTCACGAAATTCTTATACATTCGCTAATATGTGAAGTGAGTATTGCAAAAGACACAGTGCTCGGTACAATACTCCATTGCCCCACATAAACCAATATCATGTATTCCGCTCAACTAATCACTTACAAAAAAGAAAGCCGTATAGCAGTGCAGTTTGAAAATAAACCGGAGCTACGCGCACGGTTTAAAAAACTCAGTGGTGCACTGTGGAGTACCAAGTTGCGCAGCTGGCACTTGCCCGATACCGCAGCCTATAGAAATCAATTTGGATTGCCCCCGATGAGCATGCTTAGCCCCGCACAACAAGTCAAGCTAACGGAATACGAAAGGTGGCTCCTGGCCAAGCGCTATAGCAACAACACTATCAAGACCTATAAAGAAGCACTCAAATCCTTTTTCACCTACCACCATGCAAAAAAGGTAGAGGATTTGACTGAAGCAGATTTGATAACCTACAACAATGATTACATATTAAAAAACAAGCTCTCCTCCAGCTACCAAAACCAGATTGTGAATGCCGTAAAGCTATTTTATAGCACTATAGAACACAAGCAAATAAGACCCGAGTTGATACACCGCCCCAAGCGCGAGAAATCTCTACCCAACGTGCTAAGCAAAGAAGAAGTAAAAATGATATTAGAGGCCCATACCAATATAAAACACCGCACGATGCTCAGCCTATTATACAGCGCAGGCTTGCGTAGTGGCGAGCTTTTGGCACTGCGCCCACAACATATAGATAGCAACCGCGGAGTGATAGTGATAAAACAAGCAAAAGGCAAAAAAGACCGTATTGCGCCCTTAAGCGAAAAACTACTCAGCTTACTTCGCGAATACTATAAAGAGTACCGCCCCCAAAAGCACCTCTTCGAAGGACAAAATCCCGGCCAACCATATGACAGTCGCAGCCTTCAACTGGTATTAAAACAAAGTTTAGCCAAGACAACCATAAAAAAGCCTGTCACCTTACATTGGCTTCGGCATAGCTTTGCTACCCACTTGCTTGAGGCTGGTACCGACCTAAGGTATATACAAGAACTGCTGGGGCACAGTAGCAGCAAAACAACAGAAATATATACCCATGTAAGCACGCAAAGCATACAAAAGATTGTATCACCATTTGATACATTGTAAGAAATGAAAGCGAAACAAGAAACGAACAAAACCTTCGCATATCCTTCCGGATTTGGGTGGATATGCGAAGGTTTGTTTCGCATATATACAAGTTATCAGCAACCCTATCCGACAGAGCAACCCTAACCGCCAGACAAAAACCGACAGACAGTGCAATTTTCGGCAAAGCCGTTTGGCTTTCCCTTCGCAAAATAAAAAGAGCTGCAAAGCCACCCATAAGCCGACCCACTTTTGCAGCACATTTTATTTTGCCCAAACGCACCAGTGCCACCCGACAGTTTTGTGCTAAACAGACAAATTTTTTACTTACATTTGCCCCGTGAAAAAAGTTTTGACACTCATATTCAGTTTCTACTTGTTGGCTTTGGCAGTTATGCCTTGCAGCGACAAGGAGGACTGTAAATATCAGAGTGCCGACCAATCCACTTTCGCAACAACAGACCACTCAGACCACGACAGCGACACCGAACATTGCTCACCTTTTTGTTTGTGTGCTTGCTGCGGACAGACTTTTAGTAGTTCGTTTACTAATTGCAGTTTAGCCCTTCACGTTCCCGTTTCGTTAGACAAATTCCCGATTTACAACGCCTCTTTTGTTTCAGAGGTGTATTTGTCTATTTGGCAACCGCCAAAAATCAGTTAATGAATTTCTGATGTTCCGCTAAAGCGGAACAAAACAAAACTACTTACGGTGCTAACGCACCGCAAGTAATCGTGTATTCATTCATTAAACTAATTAAAATAATGTTAGACAAAATAATTGCGTTCAGCATAAAAAATAAATTCATCATTGCATTGATGACACTTGCACTCATTGTTTGGGGAGTGTGGAGTGCAACCAAACTGCCTATTGATGCAGTACCCGACATTACCAACAACCAAGTGCAAATCATTACGGTTTGTCCAACCCTTGCAGGACAAGAGGTGGAACAGTTGGTAACATATCCCATTGAACAAAGCATTGCCAATCTTCCCGATTTGGAAGAGTTGCGGAGCATTTCCCGTTTCGGACTTTCGGTAATTACCGTTGTATTTGACGACAAAGTGGACATCTACTTTGCCCGACAACTCATAAACGAAAGATTGAAAGAAGCCGAAAGCAAAATCCCAAGAGGTGTCGGCACACCTGAATTAGCACCCGTTAGCACAGGTTTGGGAGAAGTGTATCAATACATCATTCACCCCAAAAAGGGAAGCGAAAGCAAATACACCGCTATGGACTTGCGGACAATGCAAGACTGGATTGTAGCCAGACAGCTTTACGGAACGGCAGGAATTGCGGAAGTAAACAGCTTTGGCGGACAACTAAAACAATACGAAGTTGCCGTAAATCCCGACAGACTTATTGCAATGGGAATAACAATTCCCGAAATTTTTACCGCCTTAGAAAAGAACAACGAAAACACAGGCGGAGCATACATTGACAAAAAACCAAACGCCTATTTCATTCGTGGTGTGGGTTTAATTGGTTCGTTTGACGACATCAAAAACATTGTAGTAAAAACCAATCCAAACGGCATTCCTATTCTCATTAAAGATGTTGCCGAAGTTCATTTAGGTAGTGCCGTGCGTTATGGTGCTATGACTTACAACGGTGAAGTAGATGCGGTAGGTGGAGTTGTAATGATGCTGAAAGGTGCAAATAGTGCCGATGTGGTTAGCCGTATTAAAGATAAAATGGCAACCATTCAAAAATCATTGCCCAAAGATGTAGTAATAGAACCATACTTAGACAGAACAGATTTAGTAAAGCGAGCCATCAGCACAGTAGAAAAAAACTTAATTGAAGGAGCATTAATAGTAATCTTCGTTTTAGTTCTGTTTCTTGGAAACCTTCGTGCAGGGCTAATTGTAGCTTCTGCCATTCCATTATCAATGCTGTTTGCATTGGGATTAATGAATGTATTTGGCGTAAGTGCCAACCTCATGAGTTTAGGAGCAATTGACTTTGGTTTGATTGTGGACGGTGCAGTAATTATTGTAGAAGCCACCTTGCACCATTTGGGTTTGCGAAAAACAATCGGCAAACTAACACAGCAAGAAATGGATGAGGAAGTTTTTCAATCAGCATCTAAAATCCGAAGCAGCGCAGCATTTGGCGAAATCATTATTCTCATCGTTTACATTCCTATTCTTACCCTTATTGGCATTGAGGGAAAAATGTTTCGCCCGATGGCTCAAACCGTTGGTTTCGCCATTTTTGGAGCATTGATTTTATCGCTTACCTATATTCCAATGATGTGTGCAGCGTTTTTACCAAAAACCATTTCGCACAAGCCAACCTTTAGCGATAGAATGATGAATTTCTTTCAACGCATTTATGCACCGCTTTTAGAAAAAGCCATCCGTTTCAAAAAAGTAATTGTAGTTGCAACCGTTGCAGTGTTTGCATTTTCTGTTTTCCTGTTTTCAAAAATGGGTGGAGAATTTATCCCAACCTTACAGGAAGGCGATTTTGCTTTTCATTGCATTTTACCGCAAGGCACATCACTTTCTCAAAGTTTGGAAACTTCTATGCAAGCATCCCGACTAATCAAAGAATTTGATGAGGTAAAAATGGTTGTCGGAAAAACAGGGGCAGCAGAAGTTCCCACCGACCCTATGCCACCCGAAGCCACAGACATGATGATAATTCTCAAATCTCCCGATGAATGGAAACGTGATATTTCTTATGATGAACTGGCAGAAGAAATTGAAGAAAAACTAAATACAATTCCTGGAGTATTTTTTGAAAAAAATCAACCCATTCAAATGCGGTTCAACGAACTAATGACAGGTATCCGCCAAGATGTAGCCGTTAAAATTTTTGGTGAAAATATGGACACTCTTTTAAGCTATGCCAATAAAGTAAATTCAGTTGTGCAAAGTGTAGAAGGTGCAACCGAACCAAGTGTTGAACGAGTGGCAGGACTTCCACAAATCGTAATCAAATACAACCGTTCGCAAATTGCCAATTATGGTTTGAACATCGAGGATATTAACCACATTGTAAGCACCGCTTTTGCAGGTGGTGGAGCAGGTGTAGTTTATGAAAACGAACGCAAATTTGATTTGGTGGTTCGCTTAGACAGCACACACCGAAACAACATTGACGATGTAAGCCATTTGTATATCCCAACTACAAACGGAACTCAAATTCCATTATCGCAAGTTGCCGAAATAAAAATGGAATTGGGTCCCGCACAAATAAGCCGTGAAGATGGTAAACGCAGAATTGTTGTGGGCTTTAATATTTCGGGCAGAGATGTAGCAAGTGTAGTTACTGATATTCAAAAGGAATTGAACGAAAAAGTAAAATTGCCTGAAGGCTATTATTACACTTATGGAGGAACATTTGAAAACCTGCAAGCAGCGAGCAAACGCCTTATGATTGCATTACCCGTTGCTTTAGCACTAATTTTTATGTTACTCTATTTCACATTCAGTTCAGTTAAACAAGCAGCCTTAATTTATACAGCTATTCCAATGAGTGCAATTGGTGGTGTATTCGCTTTGCTCATTCGTGATATGCCTTTCAGCATTTCGGCAGGTATTGGTTTTATTGCATTGTTCGGTGTAGCTGTCTTAAACGGAATTGTTTTAATCGGAACTTTTAACCAATTGGAAAAAGACGGAATGACTGACATTATCCAACGCATAAAAGAAGGAACAAAAATCCGTTTGCGACCCGTGTTAATGACTGCCACCGTTGCATCTTTAGGATTTTTACCAATGGCACTTTCACACAGTGCAGGTGCAGAAGTGCAAAAACCTTTGGCAACCGTTGTAATTGGCGGTTTGCTTACAGCAACTTTCTTAACGCTTTTTGTTTTGCCTTTGCTTTATGTGATGTTTTCTAAAATCGGAAAACTGAAAAGTAAAGTTTCAGCAACAGCCATTTTAGTTTTTGCCTTGCTTTCATACAATACGGCAAATGCTCAAACGCCAACTGCAAAGACCATTTCCGTTGAAGTTGCAATAAGCACCGCATTGAAAAATAATTTAGAAATTCAATCGCAACAACTCAATGTGCAATCATCAACAACTTTGAAAAAATCAGTGTTTGAATTGCCTAAAACAAATATCAATTTTCAGTTCGGGCAATACAATAGCATCAATCAGGATAAGGCATTTCAGGTTTCGCAAAGTATTCCGTTTCCTACTTATTACACAGCAAAATCAGGTTTGTATAAAGCCGAGTTGCAAAGTAGTGAGTTGCAACAGCAAGCCACAGCCAACGAAATAAAAGCACAGGTGCAATACTGGTTTTATCAGTTGCAGTATTTACAAACAGCAAAAAGACAACTGCAATCTTTAGACAGTTTGTATAACGATTTTGTGAGTGCGGCAGCGTTGAGATACAAAACAGGCGAAACTAATTTGTTGGAGAAAACCACAGCCGAAACCAAGCGGGGACAACTTTCGCAGTTGCTTAAACAAAACGAAACAGATTTTGCAACGGCTTACAATTCGTTGAAAACGCTGATGAATACAAGCGAAGATTTTACAATAATAGTAAATGAAAATTGGCAACCGCTTGTTTTAAGCAGTTCGTTTGACACTACGCTTATTGCCAATAATCCATCACTTAAAGTATTGTATCAACAAGCAGTAATTGCCGAACAAAACAAAAAGTTAGAAACCGCATCTACATTGCCTGATTTTAATGTGGGTTATTTCAACCAGTCGTTAATCGGAGTGCAAAGCATTAACGGAGTAGATGTAAATTTTGACGGCAGCAAACGCTTTCAGGGTTTTAATGTGGGTTTAAGTATTCCGATTACGTTTTTCAGCAATGCTTCAAAAATAAAATCGCTTGACTACAAACAGCAAGCATTGCAAAAAGAAGCCGACAACGGGAAACTAATTTTACAAAACCAATTGCAAAATGCGTTTCAGCAATACAACCAAAATTTGTCGCAATACAATTATTACAAATCCACCGCTTTGCCAAATGCCGAAATAATTATCAGCACAGCAAAAGTGGGTTTCAAAAGTGGCGACATTGGTTATATTGAATACTTACAAGCCTTGCAAACCGCTACCGATGTGCAGTTAAATTATCTGCAATCGGTTAATCAAATCAATCAGTCCATTATCAATATCAATTTCTTAACTAACAACTAAGCGAAGCGTTCTCTTTAATACCATCAAGAAAAAATAAACCAATTAAAAAATAAAATTTCACAGAAATGAAAAATATAATATTTATAGCAGCCATTGCAACATCAATAGTATTTGCATCCTGCAACAGCAATAAAACGGAAACGCAAGGGGAAGAAACCGAGCATCACGATGAACACGAAAACACCAACACGGCAATGCTTACAGCCGAGCAAATGAAGTCCATAAAAATTGAATTGGGAAGCATAGAAAAAAAACAATTAACCGCTTCACTCAAAGCCAATGGAATTTTAAAAGTTCCTAATCAAAACCGTGCAAATGCAACAGCATCATTGGGGGGAGTGATTAAATCTATTTTGGTGCAAACAGGTAATTCGGTAAGTAAAGGACAAACCATTGCCACCATTTCAAACAATTCTTTCATCACAATGCAGGAAGAATTTTTAAGCATTTCATCAAAAGCAGACTTGGCACAATTGGAATTTGCCCGACAAAAAGAATTGCAACAAGGCAACGCAGGAGCATTGAAAAATTTGCAGTCAGCCGATGCAGAACTGAAAACATTAAAGGCTCGAAAAGCAAGTTTGCAAAAACAGTTAGAATTGATAGGAATAAATACTAATTCACTCACAAGCGAAAACATTCAATCCGTTGTAAATATTTCAAGTCCTATAAACGGCACAATAAGTAACGTATTGGTAAACATTGGCAGTTATGTTGATGCCAACAATCCAATTGCCGAAATAGTTGATAACAGCCAACTGCATCTGGATTTGTATGTGTATGAAAAAGATTTACAAAAACTTAAAGTTGGGCAAACCATACATTTTACACTAACCAATAATCCCGGCAAAGAATACGATGCCGATGTTTACGCCATTAGCAACACATTTGAGCAAAACACCAAAGCCATTTCGGTTCACGCCATGGTAAAAGGAAACAAGCAAGGATTGATTGACGGAATGAGCATTACTGCATTGGTAAGTCTGGAAAACGCCACAGTTGATGCAGTGCCTACTAACGCCATAGTGAACCATGAAGGGCAGGACTATATTTTTATTGTAACCGATGCTCACAGCGAAGAAGAACACCACAGTGAAACCGAAACAGCCGAACACAAACACGATGAACACGGACACGAGCACAGCGAAAAAGAAGAACCCGAACACAACGAAGAAGGAACAACCTTTGAAAAAATCCCCATCCGAAAAGGCACTACCGATGTGGGTTACAGCGAAATTACTTTGCTAAAAGATATTCCAGCAAACAGTAAAGTTGTTGTGAACGGTGCATTTTTTATTTTGGCTAAAATGAACAACAAAGGTGAAGCACACGAACATTAATTAAATTTTAAAATAATCATACAATGAAGTTACCAATCAACGATAAAAAATTCCTTTTTCTTCTTTCAGCAATCACAATAGTAGTTGCGTTAGAAATTCTTTCTATCATCGGCATACACATACCAATGCCGTTTGCACCTTTCGTTTTTGCAGCTTTCATTCTGGGCATTGGCTATAATGTTTTATGGAACGGCTTAAAAGCAATCTTCAAAGTTCAGTTCAGTAACATCAATTTGCTTATGCTCATTGCAGTAATCGGGGCATTCTATTTAAAAGAATTTCCCGAAGCAGCGGTTTTGGTTGTTTTGTATGTATTGGGTGAACGCTTGGAAGATATTGGAATTGAAAATTCAAAATCAGCCTTAGATGAATTGGTGAGCAAGGCACCTAAGACCGCTTTTGTAAAATCGCAAAACGATATTGTTCCAATTGATAAAATTGCAGTTGGAACAATCATTCAGATAAAACCCGGTGAAATGATACCGCTTGACGGCAAAATTATTTCAGGCGAAACAATGGTTGATGAAGCTGCCATCACAGGCGAACCAATTGCTAAAGACAAACGCATAGGCGATAATTTATTTGCAGGAACGCTAAACAAAAATGGTTTCATAGAAATGGAAACAACCAAACTTTCTGTTGATACAACTTTCTCAAAAATCATTCGCCTAACATTTGAAGCACAAGGCAACAAAAGTGAAACTCAAAAATTCATTCAGCAATTTTCAAAGTATTACACACCGTCCATTATTGCAATGGCAATTTTAGTTTTTGTAATTCCCGTATTTGCAATGCAATTAGATTTTAACCATTGGTTACAACAGGCAATTACACTTTTAGTTATTGCTTGTCCTTGTGCATTAGTCATCTCTACACCCGTTGCAATTTATGCAGCCATAGGCAACGCATCAGTAAAAGGAGCATTAGTTAAAGGTGGAAAATATATTGAAGCCCTTGCATCAATAAAAGCGATTGCATTAGACAAAACACGCACAATCACTTTTGGCAACCCGATTGTTTCAGATATTTTCCCAATGAACGGAACAAGCCGTGAAGAACTATTGGCTTGCACCGCAGGAGCAGAAATTTTCAGTGAACACCCATTGGCACAAGCCATAGTTGATGCAAGCCGCAAAGAAGGATTTGAACCGCACAAAACCGAAGCGTTTAAAAGTGTAATGGGCAAAGGAGCAACAGCAAAATGTTTGATATGTGAAGACGAAAAAATTTATGTAGGCAAATTAGATTTTATTCAAGAAACGCAAACCATAGACAACGAAGCAGTAAAAATTGTAGAGCAACTTTCATCACAAGGCAAAACAAGCGTGGTAGTAAGTTTCGGAAACGGAGTTGCAGGTGTTATTGGTTTAATGGACGAAATAAAACCCGATAGTGCAGCAGCACTAAAAGAATTGGAAGCACTCAACATAGACCCCGCAATGCTCACAGGCGACAGCGAAAAAGCAGCAAACTATGTAGCACAGCAAGTAGGCATCAAAAAAATATTCGGCAATATGCTACCCGAAAACAAAGCCGAAAAAATCAAAGAACTCTTGCAACAATATGGAAAAGTAGCAATGGTAGGCGATGGTATCAATGATGCACCAGCCCTTGCACAATCTACCGTAGGCATAGCAATGGGAGCAGCAGGTAGCGACACCGCCATAGAAACTGCAAACATTGCATTGATGAACGACAAACTTTCACTCATTCCGTTTCTAATTCGGTTAAGTCAAAAAACTTTACGCAGAATAAAATTCAACACCATCGGAGCAATAGCAGTTAAACTCATTTTCATAACGCTTGCCTTTATTGGTTACAGCAATTTAGTTTTCGCTATTGCAGCAGACGTAGGAGTAACACTTATAGTAATTTTGACGAGTTTGAATTTGATGAAGTTTGAAAATAAAATTGTAAGCGGACAGTGAAACCATTAACCATAAGCCCACGCATTTGCACTCACATTTGCTTTTGCCACCCCACACAAGCCATCACAGCAAAAGCAAAAGAGAGTGCAAGCAACCGCACTCGTTTACCGCAGACCAGACCGTAAACAACGTGGACAATTCAGTGTATATTCAACAACGACAACACTTCGGACAGACAGAAGGGCAGCTGATAACAGCGGTTTGGCAAAAGTGGCGGTTCAGTGCTTCGTATGACAGTTTTTCGTAAATTTGAAGTGTGTGCTTCGTATGAAAGTTCAGTGGTAAAATCGCCACCTTCGCCAAGCCGCAAACCGTTATAGCCAATGCTAAAAGACAGACAGACCAAACATAAAACGACAGACGAAATGCCAACCGCACATTCAAGCACATTTGGTTGCCCCAACGCACGGGCGACCGCTTCGCAACCAAAAGAGCTTGAATTTTGCCACCGCACGACAATGATAATAATGACAAAATGATTTTAAACATTACCACGACACATAGACCAGCGACTGACTTAGGCTATTTGCTTCATAAACACCCCGACAAATTTCAGACTTTGGAGTTGTCTATTGGGAAGGCTCACATATTTTATCCTGAAAAAAGCGAAGAGAAAACCACTGTAAGTGTTTTACTTGACATTGACCCCATAGACATGGTTCGTGGAGCAAGAAATTTGGGTGGTGACGGCTTTGCTCTTGGACACTATGTAAATGACCGACCTTACGTTGCATCTTCATTTATGAGTGTTGCTTTATCAAAAGCTTTCTCATCTGCAATGAATGGAAAGTGTAAAGACAAACCCGAATTAGTTGATGTGAAACTTCCCTTTGAAGTTACCATTGCTGTTATTCCTGCTCCAAAAGGTGGAGAAATTTTAATTAGAAAATTCTTTGAACCGCTTGGCTACAAAGTTGAATTGATAAGACACCAGTTAGATAGCAAGTTTCCAGAATGGGGCGACAGCAAGTATTACACTTTGAAACTAAATCATACAATTACCACAAAGGAATTGTTGTCTCATCTTTACGTTCTCATTCCAACTTTGGACAATGACAAGCATTATTTTGTTAGTGAAAATGAAATTGAAAAACTTTTGCAAAAAGGTGAAGGTTGGCTAAAAGAGCATCCAGAAAAAGAACAAATAATTAGGCGTTACTTAATCAATTTAAATTCCTTATCGAGACAAGCACTTGAAAGATTAAGCGAAGGTGAAGAAATTGGAGACTTAAGCGATGAGTTAGTTGAAAAAACAGAAAAGCAAAAGCGAAAAGAAACTTTACACGACAAACGAATAAAACTTGTCGCTGAGAAAATAACCGAATCAGGAGCAGAACGTGTTTTGGATTTAGGTTGTGGAGAAGGAAAATTAATTAGACAATTGATAAAACAAAAGCAATTCTCTGAAATCGTTGGAATGGACGTTTCTTACAATGAATTAATTAAAGCCAAGGAAAGACTACATTTTGATGAAATGTCTCCGAAACAAAAAGAAAGAATCAATTTGTTTCAAGGCTCATTGACATACAAAGACCAACGATTAGAAGGATTTGATGCAGCAGCAGTTGTTGAAGTTATTGAACATTTAGACTTGAATCGTCTTAAAGCATTTGAACGAGTTTTATTTGAGTTCGCAAAACCTAAAACAGTTGTTCTAACGACACCAAACCAAGAATTCAATGTGATGTGGGATAAATTGGATTCAGCAGAAATGAGACACGATGACCACCGCTTTGAATGGACAAGAAAAGAGTTTTTGGATTGGTCAAATAAAATTGGAGAAACATATAATTACAAAGTGGAGCTTTTCCCTATTGGAGACGAAGTTGAAAATATAGGAGCTCCTTCACAAATGGCAATATTTACTTATGGAAATTAAAGTACCCGAATTATCGCTTGTGGTTTTAATTGGTGTTTCGGGTTCAGGAAAGAGCAGTTTCGCCAAAAAACATTTTAAACGAACAGAAATTTTATCTTCTGACGAATGCCGTGCATTGGTTTCAGACGATGAGAATAGTCAGTCAGCCACCAATGATGCTTTTGATGTTTTGTATTACATAGCAGGCAAAAGATTAAAAAGTGGCTTATTAACTGTTATTGATGCGACTAATGTTCAGAAAGAATCTCGCAAGGGACTAATTGAATTAGGAAGAACATACCATTGTTTGCCTGTTGCTATTGTTCTTGATTTGCCTGAGAAAGTTTGCGAAGAAAGAAATCAAAGCAGACCAGACAGAAATTTCGGTGGACATGTAATTCGTCAGCAAAATCAGCAATTAAAAAAATCTATCAGGGGATTAAAGGACGAAGGTTTCAGACAAATTTATATTCTGAAATCACTTGAAGAAGTTGATGCTGTTCTCGAAATTAAAAGAGAGAAATTATACAACGATAAAAAAGATGAAACTGGTCCATTCGACATCATTGGCGATGTTCACGGATGTTTTGACGAATTGCAAGAACTTCTTTTAAAATTGGGTTATTCTGTAAATCGGACTGATGAAACTGAAAAGAATTTTGGCTTTAGCGTTATTGCTCCTGAAAACAGAAAAGTAATATTCGTTGGCGATTTGGTTGACCGTGGCCCCGATTCACCAAGTGTTTTACGTTTGGTTATGAGCATGGTAAATTCAGGGGTTGCATATTGTGTTCCTGGTAATCATGACTTGAAATTACAGAAATACTTAAATGGAAAACAAGTTCAATTAAAGCATGGATTAGAAATAACAGTTAGACAATTAGAAACAGAAACCGCACAATTCAAATCAACTGTAGAGAAATTTCTTTATGGATTAATCAGTCATTACGTCTTTGACAATGGTAAATTGGTTGTTGCTCATGCTGGTCTTAAAGAAGAAATGCAAGGTCGTGGTTCAGGTGCAGTTCGTTCATTTTGCATGTATGGTGAAACAACTGGAGAAATTGACGAATTTGGTTTACCTGTAAGACATAATTGGGCAAAAGAATATCGTGGTAAAGCAAAAGTTGTTTATGGACATACACCAGTTCCCGAAGCAGAATGGTTAAATAAAACCATCGACATTGATACTGGTTGTGTGTTTGGTGGTAAGTTAACAGCTTTACGTTATCCCGAAGAAGAACTAGTTTCTGTAAAAGCTAAAATGGTTTATTGCGAACCAATAAGACCAATCAACTTTAGTGAAAATCAAAACAAACTTAGTTCGCAACAAGAGTATGACGCTTTATTAAATATTGAAGATGTTACCGGTAAACGCATTGTACAAACAAGACTAAGAAATAACATAACCATTCGAGAAGAAAACTCAATTGCGGCATTAGAAATAATGAGCCGATTTGCCATTAACCCTAAATGGTTGATTTATCTTCCTCCGACAATGTCGCCTTGTGCAACAAGCGATATTCCTGAATATTTAGAACATCCTGCTCAAGCCTTGAATTATTACAAAAAAAGAGGCGTTGAAAAAGTGGTTTGTGAAGAAAAACATATGGGTTCAAGAGCGGTATTGGTAATTTGTAAAGATGAAGAAACTGCTACAAAACGTTTTGGAGTTCAAAATGAAGGTATCGGAATATGCTATACACGAACAGGAAGGAATTTTTTCAACGATGCTGAATTAGAAAAGGAGTTTATCAATCGTGTAAATCAATGTTTGACCAAAACAAATTTTTGGAGAAAATTCAATACTGACTGGGTTTGTTTAGACGCTGAATTAATGCCTTGGTCTGCAAAAGCACAAGCATTGCTTAAAGACCAGTATGCGGCAGTGGGTGCAGCCGCTGGTGGTGCATTACCCGAAGTTGAAAAAGCATTACAATTAGCTTTTGACAGAGGAATTAAAGATGCTTTACCTTCATTGGAAAAATTTGCAGTAAAGAATAATGCAATTTCAAAATATGTAAAAGCATATCAAAATTATTGCTGGACAGTTGATTCTATTGGCGATTACAAATTAGCTCCATTTCATATTTTGGCAACCGAAGGACAAGTTCACGTTGACAAAACCAATGAATGGCACATGGAGAATATTGCGGAAATCTGTGCGGGTGACACCAAACTATTTATGGCGACACCATACAAAATTGTAGATTTTAACGACCAGACAAGTTATGACGAAGCTGTAAGTTGGTGGATGGAATTGACAAAAAAGGGCGGAGAAGGAATGGTTGTAAAGCCTTACGACTTCATATCAATAGGAACAGAAGGGCTTTTACAACCTGCTGTGAAATGCCGTGGAAGTGAATATTTAAGAATTATTTATGGACCCGAGTACGACCTGCCTGAGAATATTGAAAGACTAAAAAACCGTGGACTTTCGAGAAAACAATCTTTAGCAATTAGAGAATTTGCGTTAGGTGTTGAAGGACTGGAACGGTTTGTAAAAAAAGAACCATTAAGACGAATACATGAAAGTGTTTTTGGAATATTAGCATTAGAAAGCGAAGATGTTGACCCACGACTATAAGCCGACCCTTCGCAAGCATACACATTGGCAAGCCGCACAATGCAACCGAACAGCCCAAAGCTTGCCAAAGAGTATGCCTGCCCGACCGCACGGTAGACAAGAAAGCACTGGCTATAACACGGGTTTGGCAAAAGTGGCGGTTCAGTGCTCCGCAGACAGTTTTGTGGTTAAAGACAGTTTGGTTCTCCACATTAACATTTGTGGTGAAAATCGCCACCTTCGCCAAGCCCGAAAACGTTAGCAGAAAGCGTATGACGACACTGCAACCATGAAACAGACGACTAAAAATTTAAACTGACTAACACGACCAAACATTTTGACAGGTGGACAACAACATATAAACGATACGACTTTTGAGCTACTCGGACTGACAAGCCGACCCTCATTCCTACGCTTCAAAAAAATTAAAACACCCCCACCGCACGAAAAAAAATTGAATTTCTATTGCCTGCCCGCAAATGGCACATTTGGTTTTGCCCCAACCGCACAAGCCAACCCTTCAGGCAAAACCAAAAGAGCCATTTTTTGCCATCGCACGGTTTATATTCCTTATTTTGTAAACTTGTTTTTGAATTAAAATGTAATGGATAAAAAGAGTTTATCGGAAAGAGATATATGCACCAAGTTTATCACTCCTGCTGTTGAAAAAGCAGGTTGGGACAAGTTGACGCAACTATTGGAAGAAGTATATTTTACTGACGGTAAAATCTATGTGCGTGGTAAAATGACTGCCAGAGGCAAGGCAAAACGGGCTGACTACATTCTGTATTACAAACCCAATATTCCGATTGCCATTATTGAAGCCAAAGACAACAATCATTCTGTAAGAGCAGGTATTCAGCAAGCGTTGGACTATGCCACCATCCTTGACGTTCCTTGTGTATTCAGCAGCAACGGTGACGGATTTTTATTTCACGACAGGTCAACAACTGACAGCAACCTTGAAACCGAAATTGGCTTAGACGCCTTTCCAGCTCCCGAACAACTTTGGGAGAAATACAAAAAATACAAAGGCATTGAAACTCCCGAAGCGGAAAAAATCGCTTCGCAGGACTATTACTTTGACGGCACAAACCGCAAACCAAGATACTATCAACAAATTGCTATTAACCGAACGGTTGAAGCCATTGCAAAAGGACAAAACAGAATTTTGTTGGTGATGGCAACAGGCACAGGAAAAACATACACGGCTTTTCAAATCATTCACCGACTTTGGAAAAGCGGAACTAAAAAACGCATTCTGTTTTTAGCCGACCGCAATTCTTTAATTGACCAAACCCGAAGAGGCGACTTCAAACATTTCAAGGATAAAATGACGGTGGTAAAACACCGCATGGTGGACAAGAGCTATGAAATTTATTTGGCTTTGTATCAGGGCTTGACTGGTAGCGATGATGAGAAAAACATTTACAAACAATTCAGCCCCGACTTTTTTGATTTGATTGTGGTGGACGAGTGCCACCGTGGAAGTGCAAGAGAGGACAGCAGTTGGAGAGAGATTTTACAATACTTCAAAAACGCAACGCAAATCGGTTTAACCGCCACACCGAGAGAAACAAACACAGTAAGCAACATTGAATATTTCCTTGAACCTATTTACACCTATTCGCTGAAACAAGGAATTGACGATGGTTTCTTGGCTCCTTATCGTGTGGTAAGAGTTGGGCTAAATATTGACTTGGAAGGTTGGCGACCAGAAGAAGGAAAATTGGACAAAGACGGAAATCCGATTGAAGATAGAATTTACAACCGCAGAGATTTTGAACGAACCATTGTAATTGATGAACGCACCGACATCGTTGCGAAAAAGGTTACTGAGTTTTTGAAAGGTTACGACCGCTATGCTAAAACCATTGTGTTTTGTGCCGACATTGACCATGCGGAACGTATGCGTTCGGCTTTGCAACGCCACAATGCCGACATAGCCGCCACAAATCACAAATACATCATGCAGATTACAGGCGACAATGAAGAAGGCAAACGAGAATTAGACAACTTCATCAATCCCGAAGAAAAGTTTCCTGTGATTGCCACAACATCTGAATTGATGACAACAGGCGTAGATGCTCAAACCTGCAAAGTAATTGTGTTGGATTGCAACATTGCAAGCATGACCAAATTCAAACAAATTATTGGCAGAGGCACACGGATAAATGAAGAATACGGCAAACTCTATTTCACCATTCTTGATTTCAGAAATGCAACGGATTTATTTGCCGACCGTGATTTTGATGGAGACCCAATTAGAGTAAAGCCAGTTGCAGAGGACACCGATTTAGGCGGCATTGTGGACGAAGAAGAAAACGACACCACACCAATCATTGATGAAGAAAGCGGAGAAGAAATTTTAACCGAAGTTCCTGAAATAAGAACGCCACCAACTGGTGGACCTGAAACACTGCCACCACCAAGACAAAAGATTTATGTAAACGGAGTGGATGTTTCGGTTTTGGTAAGTCGTGAATTGTATTTTGACCAACACGGCAGACCTATTACAGTTTCATTAAAAGACCACACCAAAGACATTATCAAAGGACAGTTTGCTTCGTTAGATGATTTCTTAAACCGTTGGAACACCACCGACCGAAAAGAAGCCATCATTAAAGAATTACAAGAACAAGGCGTTTTGGTTGAGGCATTGATGGAAGCCGTTGAAAAGCAGGTTGACTTGTTTGATTTAATCTGCCACATCGCCTACGACCAACCGCCATTAACACGAAAAGAAAGAGCCAACAATGTGAAGAAGCGAAACTACTTTACCAAATATGGCGAACAAAGCCGAAAAGTATTGGAAGCATTGTTGGATAAATACGCAGATGAAGGCATTGAAAACATTGAAAGTATTGAAGTACTGAAAGTGAAGCCACTCAACGAATTTGGTTCACCAATTGAAATCATCAGCGAGTTTGGAAGCAAAGAAGATTACTTAAAAGCAATCAGAGAATTAGAAAACGAATTGTATAAAACAGCATAATGGCATTAATAGAAATTTCAGAAACTCAACTTGCATTTGGCTATTTACATTCCTATATGAATGTTTATAGACCGAGACGGTTTATGCTACCATCAATAAGGCAAGAAGGCGGAATGGTTCGTTTCCCATTCCCAGGTGCTGATATCATCTTGAACTCAAATCATTTAATTCAATTCAAAAGACCATTTTATTTTACAACAAATGGAATTAAAGAGTTTTGGAATTATTCAAAGCCCACAGACATAGACCCACCATATTTTCGGTTTTACATAAAAAACGATAATCCAACAAACCAACTTGCAAGTTTGGTTCGGGCAACTCAAATTGGTTTATCTGCGGAATATATAAGCCCACTTTTTACAGATGAAACTGAATTTTTCAATTTAATGAGAAATGACCGAAGGCATCTTGAAGAGTATGCTCATATTGATATTGCTCAATTCAGCGGAATGCTTGGAACAATCGGAAATAATAATGACCACACAATTATCTACAACCAACAATCAGTAGATAATGGCTTCTGTTATTGCTTTTCAGAACCCAAAAAAATAAAAGCAGAGCGATACAAAGAGAATTCAAGAATTAAAGGACAAGACCAAATATTCAATGCTTTCGACATTGTAAAACTCATTCGTTCAATCTTTTTTCAAGAAGAAGATATTTCATTTCAATCAGACAACGCACTATACCAATGCCGAGTTTTACAGAACAGGTTATTTGTTCAAAGAGACATTATTTGGCATTTTAACTATACAATAAACAGATGAGCAACCTCACAGGCATAATAAAATCCATCCGCAATGATATGCGAGAAGACCGTGGCGTAAGCGGTGACGGTCAACGCATTGAACAATTGGGCTGGATGCTTTTCCTCAAAATATTTGACGACAAGGACAAAGAACTGGAATTGATGGACGATAAATACAAATCACCAATTCCTGAAAAATTCAAATGGAGAAACTGGGCTGCCGATGATGAAGGCATGACCGGTGATGAACTCCTGAACTTTGTTGACCAACAACTTTTTCCTACGCTAAAAGAACTTTCTGCCCGTGACCCTCGGGCATACATGGTGCGTGAAGTATTTGAAGGCAACAACAACTACATGAAAAGCGGCATCAACATCCGCAAAGTGTGTAACAAGCTCAATCAAATTGACTTCAACAAAGCCAGCGAACGGCATTTGTTTGGTGAGATTTACGAAACCATTTTGCAGGAACTGCAAAGTGCGGGTGATTACGGTGAGTTTTACACACCACGAGCCATCACTCAGTTTATTGTTGACATTATCAATCCTAAGTTGGGCGAAAAGATTTTAGACCCTGCTTGCGGAACTGGTGGCTATCTAACTTGTGCTATTGACCACTTGAAGAAACAAGCCAAAAACATTGAGCAACGCCAAACCATACAGCAAACCGTAAGCGGATGGGAATGGAAACCATTGCCGTATGTATTGGCAACAACCAATTTGATTTTGCACGATATTGAATTGCCCGACATTACTTATCGTGATGCTTTGGACAAACCTTTATC
>Ga0209572_1001245_pt1 | contig 19928 bp, 12 predicted proteins | sample EBPBio232012_DNA_FD_185867 | JGI IMG/M metagenome (GOLD analysis project Ga0209572, IMG submission 185867) | Wastewater treatment Type I Accumulibacter community from EBPR Bioreactor in Madison, WI, USA - Reactor 1_1/23/2012_ DNA (SPAdes)... | ecosystem: Engineered > Bioreactor > EBPR >...
GTGTACAGCATTAGTAACAGTGGTTTCACCGACAACAAGTGATAATTGTGGAATAGCGTCATTAGTGAATGATTTCAACAATACATCAGATGCGAGTGGAACATATCCAATAGGCACGACGACAGTGATATGGACAGTTACAGATAACAGTGGCAACACATCGACCTGTACCCAAACGATCACAGTAACGGATACAGAGAATCCAACAATAGTATGTGCCGCCAATCAGACACAGTCATCAGACGCCGGAGTGTGTACAGCATCAGTAACAGTGGTTTCACCGACAACAAGTGATAATTGTGGAATAGCGTCATTAGTGAATGATTTCAACAATACATCAGATGCAAGTGGAACATATCCAATAGGCACGACGACAGTGATATGGACAGTTACAGATAACAGTGGCAACACATCGACCTGTACCCAAACGATTACAGTAACGGATACAGAGCTTCCAACAATAGCATGTGCAGCCAATCAGACACAGGCAGCAGACGCCGGAGTGTGTACAGCGGCAGTAACAGTGGTTTCACCGACAACAAGTGATAATTGTGGAGTAGCGTCATTGGTGAATGATTTCAACAATACATCAGATGCGAGTGGAACATATCCAATAGGCACGACGACAGTGATATGGACAGTTACGGATAACAGTGGCAACACATCGACCTGTACCCAAACGATTACAGTAACGGATACAGAGCTTCCAACAATAGTATGTGCAGCCAATCAGACACAATCAGCAGACGCCGGAGTGTGTACAGCATTAGTAACAGTGGTTTCACCGACAACAAGTGATAATTGTGGAATAGCGTCATTAGTGAATGATTTCAACAATACATCAGATGCGAGTGGCACATATCCAATAGGCACGACGACAGTGTTATGGACAGTTACAGATAACAGTGGCAACACATCGACCTGTACCCAAACGATTACAGTAACGGATACAGAGCTTCCAACAATAGTATGTGCAGCCAATCAGACACAGTCAGCAGACGCCGGAGTGTGTACAGCATTAGTAACAGTGGTTTCACCGACAACAAGTGATAATTGTGGAATAGCGTCATTAGTGAATGATTTCAACAATACATCAGATGCGAGTGGAACATATCCAATAGGCACGACGACAGTGGTATGGACTGTTACAGATAACAGTGGCAACACATCGACCTGTACTCAAACGATTACAGTAACGGATACAGAGAATCCAACAATTAGTTGTGTCAGTAATCAGACAAAAGGTACAGACCTTGCACAATGTGATTACACAGTAAGTGGAACAGAGTTTGACCCAACATTAGTCGGTGATAATTGTACCGGTTATACAGTAAGTAATGATTATAATAATACAACTAGCCTAAACGGCGCTGTATTCCCTAAAGGAACAACAACAGTAACCTGGACAGTGACGGATGCTAGTGGTAATACCGCAACATGTAACTTTACGGTGACAGTTAATGATATTGAAAATCCAACTATTACATGTATTGGTAACCAAGTCAGACAAGTCAATAATGGAGGATGTACTTATTTAGCAACCGGTACAGAATTTGATCCTATTGGTTTTGGAGACAATTGTCCTGGATCGACAATTACCAATGACTTTAATAATTCATCATCATTAGCAGGTGCAATATTCCCGAGTGGTAATACAATAGTAGCTTGGACAGTGACCGACGCAAGTAATAATATAACTACATGCAGTTTTGTAGTGAAAGTAGAAGCTAACTTGCAGTATCAGGTTGAGGTAAATAATAATGTGTTAACAGATGGCGAATCAGTTGAATTCTGCGAAGGAGATCAAGTTACGATTGAACTTACAGGTGATGTAGGAGCGACTTATGTATTGGAGCAAGGAATGGTTGTCGTAGGAAGTGGCTCCTTAAATGGACCGCCAAATACGTTTAATATTACATTGAGCCAAGATGGTGTGTACACTCTTACTGTAACCAGCATAAACGGCTGTACATCTACATTTACTTATACGTTTAATGTTAATCCTCTACCTACATTTACCTTTGAGGTGAATAGTGTTGTGGTGTTAAATAATGGAAGTATGACTGTATGCGAAGGCAGTACAGTAACTACCGAGATCAGCAATGTAAACACAAGCGGCACATACGACCTGATATTAAATGGCAACCCGATAGCGGATGATGCACCATTTGTCAATGGTACATACAGCTTTACAGCAGCTATGGGTGATGCAGGAGTTTATCAGTTGGTAGTAACCACTACAGAGGGCTGCACTTCGACCTTTAGCTATACACTCTATGTCAATGCGTCACCGGATGGTACAATCTCCGGTACAGCAACAGTTCCACAATACCAGATGATTCCGCCGGTTATAACATTTGCTGCATCAAGTGGTACATTGCCATATACATTTGCTTACACTATCAATAATGGTCCTGTGCAATATGTCACAACTGTAGGTATGAATACATCAGTGGATGTATCGCAAAGCACTGCAGTGCCAGGTGTCTTTACCTATGAATTGTTGAGTGTTACGGATGCGAATGGATGTTCCAATGTGTATTCATCTTCTAATACAGCGACAATAACTGTACTAGCATTAGGGACACCAGATTTGACTCCTTCTGTTGATTTATATAGTTCGTCATTTGATCCTAACGAAGAGCGCGATTTTATGCTAGATATTTTTGAAATTTTTGGGGATAAGGCCTGGTCTTCAGTTCAAACTATGACCATACGAATTTCTAAGTCTCTTAGCTATACAGTTTCTGTTCCGGGATTAACCCTGTCGGGTACGCCGCAGGTCGGAATTTCAGGTATAACCATGATAGGATCTACACCGAGAGCTAATGAGAATGGCAATTGGACATTCAGAGAGAATGCGGGCTTTATTTTTATTGAGTCTCTTCCGGGGACAAATATTGATGCTTTAAGTTTAGCATCCATAGGCCTTCATGTAAAGGTTAATCCTGGTACGCCGGCTAATACCTTATACCCAATGACAATAACCATTGCCACGAATTCAGGAGGAGAAGCTAACGCATCGAATAATAGATTAATTTATCTTTTGACATCCAATTAAATAAATGTATAAATTTTAAGTAATATGAAAAAAATGAATATAGGCTTATTATTTTGCTTAAGTTTACTCAGTAGTATTTGTTTAGCTCAAGATGTTGGTATTACAATATCCATTAATCCACCAATCTTGACGCCAAATCAGAGCGGAATTATTACGCTTAAAGTGGATAATAATGGCGGACCTCCTGATATACCCATCCCAATTAACAAGATTAAACCGAAATTGACTGTACCTAGTGGTCTATTAATAATTACTGGTGTTAATTTGCCACCGGGTTGGTTATTATGTAGCAATGACGGTATAAATATTGTTATTTCTAATGGTACGGATGGAGGCATTGATGTCGGAGAAAGTGTCTTCATCGATATTAATATTAAAGCAAAAAATGTAAATGGGGGTCCGGGTACTATTACTTCGAATTTAACTTGGGGTGGATTTCAAGGTGATCCGTGTGGGATTGGTTTTGAAACCGCTGGAGACGATTATAGAAATAATTACGCAGCCACAACCGTTATAGTTGCCGGTCCATTGCCCATAAGCTTAGCTTCATTTAATGTTTTTGAGAAGGATTGTCAGGTACATTTTATTTGGAAGACTGAATCTGAAATCAAAAGCAAAGGCTTTGATGTAGAATATTCTGTAGATGGCAAGGCTTTTGAGGCGTTGTCATTCATATCAAGCAAGAATAGTATAGATGGTGCAGAGTATTCCTTTGTGACAGATAGTGATAAATCTTCCAGTTATAAGTATTATCGGCTGAAATTATTAGATGGCGATGGTAGTTTTTCATATTCTGATGTGAAAGTCCTTAAAACTTCTTGCAAAAAGGAAATATCTTTAGATATCTATCCAATTCCTGCGAATGATATGGTAAATGTTAAATTGAGTGGTTTTGAGGGGAGAGAATTAAAGTCGGCAGAAATATTGGATAGCCAAGGGAAATGGGTTAAATCATTAAATTTATACACTCAAGAAGTAAACAAAGTAAATATTGAATCTTTGAATTCAGGAGTATATTTTTTACGATTGGTAGATGATGTTTCTGTCAATGAGAAAAAATTTGTAAAAATTAAGTAAGGGATTCCTGTTTGATGTAAATGCAAAAAGGAGAGTTTGTTACACCCGAATTCAGCAGTAAAGGTTTTGAAAAACCGTATAGTGCTGATTATGAGGGTTAATCCCGATGTACAAATCGTTTCAATGGTTTCTGTAAACCATTGATTACGAGTCGTAAATCGATTCCGCATTTGTCTAATGTGGAATTTGGGTAAAATCTCTCCTTTTTGTTTTTTATTCAAAATACCATTTTGTGCCTAATGAAACCATGATTAGGGAATATATCTGCGACTTATCCCACATTCCGTATTTGTCAATTACGGAATTTGAGTTTAGATTATATTACTAAGAAAAACCAGTTTTTAAGGAATCTTAGCACGTTAGAATCAATAAAATTTTTAATTTTGTTTGGATAGCTGCCTGATCTTGGGTTAGTCATGAATTCATTGTGTATGAATGCTTATTCACTTTTAACACGATTTATAAATTTGTTTGGCAATAGAGTAGCTTTAATTTTGGTTTTTATTCTAATGTTCTCCTCTTTATTATTGTTACCAAGCTATGCCCAGAACCATACTGCGATTCAATACACACCGGAAGACGGGCTTTGTGGTCAATCTTTTTCCATGATATTTAGAGACAGTAGAGGGCGCATCTGGGTTTCCTCTGCCGGACCTTATGTGAATATGTTTGATAGTCAGGAATGGCATTGTTTTTTTTCGTCAGATATTTTAAAAGGTAGGGGTGGTGTATTTTTTGAGGATAGGTGGAAGGATATTTGGGTGCTACACGATGATGAAATAACCTGCAATTTTGTCTGCATTAAAAACAACAAAATACTGACTTTCTCTATACCGGGGATGAACAGTAACCATTTAATGCTTTTTACTATGAGAGCCAATATTCCTCATATTATAGATATTACTGCAAAGAAGGTTTATCGCTATGATCCGGGTGTAAGTCGATTTTTACTTATAAATAGCGGTAAAAAAGTTATTCCTGAAGAAATAAAAAATATCACTTGGATGAGGACAGGAATCAAAGGCAACACATTGGTAATTAATACTGAATCTAAGGTATATACTGCATTTCTAAATGAAAAGAATGAAGTTCAGATTGAATTTACATTTCCGGAAAAGTCCCGAATTCAAGCTATCAATGATAGGCAATGTTTAGAATTTAAAGATAATGGGAAGATTATCTATCATTCTCATACTGATAATCGGATTTTGGATCTCAGTCAGGTGTATGTGCGGAATTTTAGTGGGGAAGTAAGTCGCCTGCCAATTTCTACTACTAATTACAGAGCATCTAGTATTGTTGATTCATCACTCATTTTATTGCGAAGTAGCCCTACATCCGGTCAATATATCATACAGGAGTATCGTCTGAGTACAATGCAGCTTGTCAATCAGTTACATTATTCTTCTACGGAGCAGCCTTTTTCAATTACTAAAGATAAAGGAGGTGACTATTGGGTTTCGTCGGAAGGTAAAATACAGCGAATCTTAAATGAACAATATTTCATTGCTAATAAAAGCAACTTTAATCAGTTTTGGTCAGTGGGTGTAGCTCACAATGGAATAGTTTGGTTGGGGTCGTCTGTTCAGGGACTCAAGGGTTTCAATGGTTTTAATTATATCGAAGCACCTGTAGGCATACCTAAAATTAAGTATGGGCAATATTTTGATGGTTCGATTAAGACCCGTGCCAACATATTATTATTTAATTATGCATCATACCTAAATCAACATTTCACAGTAGCCATCAAAGAAGATGGAACAGCACATACCACTGCTGTCTCAGCCCCGGGTCTTTTCTGGAATTACGACCGTAGTGGTCGCTTGATGCGTGGTACTTTAGGAGATGGATTATATGTGTATAAAAGTGAACATGATCTACGAGATGAAGGGGTCGCTTTTAAAATAGATGCTTCTCGTGGACTTCAGTTACAAAATGTGCTCTCTGCTCTACAGGATAAATATGGTAGATACTGGATGACCAGGCCCAGTATGGGTATAGCTCTGTATGATAGTCTGCAAGAGAAAGTGATCAACTGGCTGATTCAGGATAACCCGGAAAATATAGGAGGTATGACAATGGAGCAGGATATGCGCGGAAATCTATGGATCGCGGATAACCTGGGTTTATATTATTTCAAAATGATACGAGATATCCGGCCTGGTTTCTCATTAGCGAAACACTTGCGCCCAATATCCAAAGAAATTTTGGGTAATCGTGCAATATCTGCCATGAAGATGATTGATTCTTCCACCTTGTTTTTAGGTACTGATATAGGATATTATTTGTTGGATATAAACCAGTATTATAAATACGATGGGGCGATTCGTTTCAAAGGAATATTTACCACTTCAAATAAAAATTATCCCGGTGGAAGGATTCACCAAAATGGGTGTAGTTTGGATGAAAATGGAAATATATGGATGATTACTTCCAATGGAGTAGTCTGTCATCTCAGTAATAAATACAAATTGGATATTTCTCCTGAAGAAGCCTTTATCGACAGTGTTTTGATAGGTAATCGAGTGATTGCCGGTAATGCATTGTTGGTTCCTTTTTTCTTAAAATCAAATGAAAATACCCTCACTATTTATTTCAGTCATGGTATCGATCCGGACTTAGGTCAAAATATTTTGTACCGCTATAAATTGAATGATAATGCATGGAGTAAGCCTGTTGATGAGCGTTTTATACATATTCAAAATTTGGAAGCCGGCAACTATACTTTCAAATTAAGAACAGATAAAAATGGTTATTTATCCGAGATAAAAACAATCTCGTTTTATAACCGACCCCCATTGGCAAATGACTGGCGCTTCTGGGCAGCAATATTTATTCCTTTCTTAGGTTTGGGACTTTATCTGTACTCTCGTCAGCGGATATTATTTCGTCAGAGAATGATGCTCAATGAAAATGAATTGGATCTAAATAGATTAAATAGAAGGAATGATATCCTGAAATTACATGCGATAACGAATCAACTCAACCCGCATTTCGTCAATAACACTTTGAATTGGTTACAATTACGTGTGGGCAATGACCCGGTAGCCATCGAGGCATTGGATAAATTGTCAAAAAATTTCAGGACTGTGCTTCGTAATAGCAGGGATGGAATAGTCCATAATAGCCTCTGTGAAGAGCTGCGATTTACTGAGAATTATCTCTTCTTACAAAAATGCAGGTTCGGTGAGCGATTAAAATATATCCTACCTACGAATGAGGAAGTTGATAAATTGGATGATGTATATGTCCCTATCATGTCGATTCAGATTCATACCGAGAATGCAATAGAGCACGGGATACGCAACAATCGGGATGGAGCCGGTTGGGTAAAAATCAGCGTGGAACACGAACTTGATAGAGTAGTCGTCAGAATAGAAGATACGGGCGTAGGTCGGGCAAAATCCAGAGAAATCAAATCACTCGGCACTCAATATGGAACACAAATGATCAGGGATATAGAGCAGATTTATAATAAATTCAATATCTTACCGATTAGTCACAGATATGAAGACGACATTTTTATGAATGAACAGGGTATTCGTTTTGGTACCCGGGTCATCATTACATTTCCAAAAAAGTTTGATTTTAAGTTATTATGAAAAAATTAATCCGTTGTATCGTTGCAGAAGATGAAGATGAACCTCGACAGTGGTTAGTCACACATTTGCGTACTTTTGAAGACATAGAGGTCTTAGCTGAAACTGTCGGTGTTGATGACACATTTAAAGCGCTATTATATCACAAACCAGATGCAGCATTTTTGGACATCAAGCTCATCGGCGGAGATGCCTTTGAGATACTGAATAGGCTGCAGCGTTCCGGAGTTCCCTTGCCCTATATCGTATTTACATCCGCATTTCATGAATATGCTTCTGTGGCATTGAATGATTTTCGGAGTAAAGTAGTTCATTTTTTAGTCAAACCTATACGACAGGATTGGGAAACTAAGCTACGGCGATCCATTGATGCACTTATCGTCGCCTTGCATAGTGATACATCGGAAGAAAATTTGCCTGAAAATATAGGTGATAAAAGCGTAAATAATGTTGAGGAGTCAGTATTTATCAAGCATAAAAATCAATTTCAGAAGATACATTTTGCGGAAATTGCCTATCTCGAATCTGCCGGGAGTGGATTGACATACATTGTTTTAGACACCACTACCATGAAGGTCGATGTCTCAATCCTCCAGTTATTGGAAAATAAATTTCCATCTAATTTTGTCCGCATCAGTAAAGCGAATGCAGTTAATAAAAATAGGATAATCAATATAGATAGGAAAAACCACAAAGTGGAAATACTGTTGGCTGATAAATCAAAATTCTTGCCAATTGGTAAAAATTATTATGCTGATTTGGTAAAATTGTTGTGCTGAATTGATCTTTTATGCCTACTGCCTTAAAACTCTGTAAAGGCATCCACTCTGTTTTTGTTATTCGGTATCTTTAAAAAATCAAGTGAACCCGGTTTGACTCCTATGATAAATGAATAAGTTCCCCTCACTGGCTGCCAGCTGAGGCTCATTTGCCAACAGTGCAGATCTCTGGAAAAACCTAAGTCGGGGTAAACAATATTTTGGTTTTTAAAATCATACCCAAAATATCCAACATTAACAGCCCACTTGTCAGTAATAGGGATACTGCCTGATAAAGATATTGAATTGGTAGTAAACCTTAGTTTATTGGGTCCTATTTCGTCTCGTGCACTCACATTGACGGTATGATTAATTGAGAAATTATTTAATAAGTCCCAGAAAGACTGATCTTCAAGTGTTTGCTTTTTATTGTCTTGTCTGGAGGCAGCCTCACTCTCTGTTAATTGCCCTGAGAGGAATTTTCTGATTTTTTCTACCGTTAAAGATGTATTAAGTGTTGCACTAAAATTGACGAAGCGCAGTGGACGCCCCTTTGTTGTCCAATAATAGGTGTTGATTTTTTGGTCTTTGGAATCTCGGTCGTAAAAGTCGAAGCTGCCACTCATACTCAACGTGGAAAGTCCTTTGAAAAATCGTGTAGTAGCACTATAATTCAATGGGCTCAACTTTAACGAGTCTGCAAAAACGTTGTAAAAAGTACTCAAATTGAAACTTTCCAGAATTTTAATTTTTCGGGCTATGGTATCTCTTCGTCCCATAACTTTTGCTTCCAAGGTATTGGCAATAGCAAGGTTGATACCTGCTCGTTGACCCTCTGAAGGAGGACCTCCGAATATGAATTCCTGATATTTATTATAAATGGATTTGTTGATGGGCAACACATTGCTGGTCTGTATTGAGTCATAATAATGGGAATAATCGGGCGAAAAAGCAAGTGAAAGACTCGGTCTTACTTGGTGTCTTATACCACGGATAAATCCTTTTTTAAATTGTAAAAGGCCGAAAAGCTGGGTGTTGATGCCGATACTCGCATTGAAAGTCCTGTACGTCCCAAATTGCTGAAGCGTGTCTTTCATTACCCTACCATTCAAAACCCTTTGTCTGACGGTAAAAGAATCCGGAAAATTAGCATATCGGGTAGTATCAAATATCGTGACTACTGTCGGGTCATAACGTTGCTGAATCTGGTTCAATCCCCATACTTCAGTATAATTGAAATTAGGACTGATGTTGAAATATTTTAAAACTTTATACGATGAAGTTACGTTGAGAGCCTGCTTGAAACCTTGTTTAGATGTCTTTAATGTCTTGTCAGTAAAAAGTAATGAGTCCAGTGTCTGTATCTTATTACTCATATCAGCTGAGTATGTAAAACTGATTTGATCATACCATCGATCGCCTATTCTTTTGCTGTTTTTGAAAGGGTAGATAGATTGTGTGTTGAATGTCAGTCGTGGAAGCTCAATAATAAAGTCCCGGTTGACCAATTGTTGAGAATGAGACATGGAAGCAGCAAAACTATAGGGTTTTCCGCTAAAGATCCTTTGGTAGGTGATGTTTGAAGTAAGGTTGTTGTTAAGCACGCTGTTGGCGTCATTGTAGTTTAATGATTGGAATCTACCTATCTGTATATCAGCATTTCCGCCAAACTTGTGATATGGATTGGCTTTCGGGTCCTGATTGTGCGATACAAGAAGGCGAAAAGAAGTTTGCCTCCGTACCAAATACGTATCTGAGGGCTCGTTGAAATAAGTTGAATATTCTAATGTAGCTAAACCATTGTATTTATACCTTGTGTTGTAGTGTGTTGTGACACCAATCTTATGTGAGCCACGGAGGTAAATGTCACTTGAAATTACAAAGTCGAGTTGGTCATTAATAGGTAGATAATATCCGATATTCCTCAAACCATAGCCCCATTGAGGTGAAAAGTTGTAATCATTGGGAAAGATGATACCCGTCTGCTTGTTCTTTTTCATTGGAAAGAATCCAAATGGTAAAACTAATGGGGTAGGGACTCCTCCGATTTTAACATACGACGGACCGATGACAGCAAGCCTATCCGGCACAATCTTTAGTTTGCTGGCTTGAATGCCGAAGTGAGCCTCCGGGTGATTGCATGTCGTGATGAGTGCGTCTTCTTCATAGACAACGTCATCCGTCTGAATGCTATCATACGGACCGGCAATGACTTTGATCCTTTCACCATTGATATAAAGATCATTCTGCTTGAAGCGGCCATCTAAAATGATGCCTTTCTTCGTTTTAAAATTAAATTCCAACTTATTGGCGACAATAAGCTGTCCTTCCATATCCACGGCTGGCTTGCCCAATGGCCTTCCATTAGCATCGATGCCTACCTCCGCTAAGGCAACATTGTTTTTAAGATCTATCCGAATAAAGTGTGCATTGATTTTACTTTTCTGATATCTGACATAAGCATCACCCCACAAATACATTATTTGATTTTTATTGTCCAATTCAGAGCTGTCTCTGCTCCCGTACTCAACAATATCATCTACATCCTGCTTGGAAGCTATTTTGGCAATATTTTTTTGCACAATAGATGGAGGAAGCGTATCGGCAATGCTTGTCCGCCTAATTAATTGAATATGAGTACTATCTGACTTCTTGTCAACTCTAAAGGGAGCCTTAGAGTCAACTTGACTAAATATTTTTACAGAAAAACATATTAAAATAAATAATAATATGGTAGATATTTTGGTCAATTCAATGATTGTTTTTACATTTGTGATAAATATTTATAATCTATAATTAATTGATTATTATATATATTTAATTTATAATAAATTTTAATATATAAAAATTATTGAAGCACAAAGCTAATTAAAAAATCAAAAACCAAAAAGCATATGATGACCCTTGGATTTTCATTAAAAAATAGCTTGAAATATGTAGTTATAGTGGCATGTTTCTTTTTTCCTATTTTATCACAAGCACACAATTGTTTTCATGATGCTTGTTCTAATCATATTGTACTAACGAGCGAATGTAACATGCTTTCAGTTGGGCAAGTGTTAAATTTTTCAAAAAATATCACTCATCAGATGGTTGAGTCGGTGGTCAATATGATTCCACCGGGTAACAGGCAGTTTAAATTGCGCACTATCGTTCTGGATGCCGGGCATGGGGGTAAGGATTCCGGTTGCCTTGGCAAAGACTCCAAAGAGAAGGATTTGACGCTTGAATACGTGCTTAATCTTGGTGCCATGATAGAGAGTGCCTATCCGGATATTCAAGTGGTTTATACGCGTAAGACGGATGTTTTTATTGAATTGCACGAAAGAGCCAATATAGCTAATCACGCAAAAGCCGACCTTTTCATTAGTATTCATTGTAATTGGAATCCCAACACCTCACCTTACGGCACGGAGACCTATGTTTTGGGACTGCATCGTGCTAAAGATAACTTAGAAGTAGCTAAGCGTGAGAACTCTTCTATATTCTTGGAAAACAACTATGAGAAGAATTATGCCGGCTTTGACCCCAATAGTCCGGAAGGTAATATTTTGATGACGATGAGTCAAAATGCCCACCTGACTCAGAGTATTTCTATTGCAGAAAAGATCGAAAAAGAATTTGAACACAAATCCAATCGCAAATCAAGAGGTGTGCGGCAAGCTGGATTCCTTGTTTTACGTGCAACGTCTATGCCGGCTGTTTTGATTGAAACCGGATTTTTGAGCAATACCAAGGAGGAAGATTATATGACAAGCGCCAAAGGGAAAAAAGAAATCGTTGAAAATATTTTCAGAGGATTTGAAAAATTTAAAGCAAATGTCGAGTTTTCTGCACCCGATGACAATGGCCTAATTGCTAAGAGTACAGCCACTCCTCAAGTGAGAAATGAAACAGTTAAACAAGGAGTTGGTGTTGAACAAAACAGTTCAAAGGTGGATGAACTTTCTATTTTAAGTAAGCAGAATACCAATGAAAATAATACTTCTAATTTGGTTGAAATATGTGTTCAGCTTGAAGCGACGAAGAGTGTACAGGATCTCGAACAGAAAAAATGGGAGCCTTTTAGTAATATCATTGCTAGAAGTGAGAACAATGCTCTAAAATATCAGGTTGTGTGTAATTCTATGGAAGAAGCAAGATCGGTGAAAACAAAGGCAAAAGAAAATGGCTTTCCCGAAGCTTTTATTTGTGCTTACCGCAATGGCGAAAGGGTCAGCTTGGATGAAGTTGTTGAAAATTCGATAGGTCTTCGTTAGAAATCGTCATCTTTGTAAACGTCATACGCTATTAGCTTAGTGATGAGTGAGTTTTGACCTTACGGCGTTCTTAACTTCGGGATTTGACAGCCGATTTTGGTTTTTTTTCAAGAAGAATCGCTTTTTTGCTCATATACTTTTTGCAAATGGGACATAATTCTATGACATGTGGCCGTGCCTTACAATATTCTCTTCCATAGAAAATAATTTGTAGGTGGAGCTTGTTCCAAGTAGATTCGGGAAATAATTTTTTTAAATCTTTTTCTGTCTGTTCTACCGATTTACCGGAAGATAAGCCCCACCTTGCTGCCAAACGATGAATGTGGGTATCTACCGGAAATGCCGGAACACCAAAACCTTGACTCATCACAACTGACGCCGTTTTGTGGCCTACTCCCGGCAATGATTCCAAAGCTTCAAATCCAAAGGGTACCTGACCTTGATACTTGTCAATAATTATCTTTGAAAGGCCATATATACCTTTTGCCTTCATAGGCGATAGTCCACAAGGGCGGATTATTTCACGTATAGCATCTTCACCCAGTTTAATCATGTCTTGAGGGTTGTCAGCCTTCGAAAACAATATGGGTGTAATCTGATTGACCCGTTCATCGGTACATTGAGCCGAAAGCAATACAGCTATCAAAAGTGTATAAATATCTTTGTGATTCAATGGAATAGGCGTCTTGGGATACAATTCCTCCAACATCATTCTGATATCGTCGGCTTTGAATTGTTTTTGGGATATCTTTTTAGCCATAGTTTTATAATTTACTTAAAAATGCCATGGTATCGATATCATCCGCATAATCTGTCAGGGCAGGCATTTGAGTATGTCCGGGTAGAATAGTTTTCAGTCCATCGATGGGGATAGCGGATACAATACATTGAATATCCTGTTTGTGTAAATCGAAATCATGGATTATTTCTTCTTTACTTTCATACCACTGGAAGTGAAGACAGGCTATCCTGCTAAACAATCCGGGCTCTTCTATTAAAATAATGTTATTGTCTGTATAGAATGAAATTTTATTCAGCATGTAGATCGAAAGATTGTAATCAAAGTTGTTCTTGTATTTGTTGAACAAGCTATTGGTTGTATCTTTTTCCAATGCCCTCATGATACGTTGAATATCGAAGCCTACCGGCAAATAAATTTTTGAAACATTGCGGCAACCCAAGCCAAAATAAGCGTGAATATCTATAGTTAATTGATTCAAAACTTCGTCCGGGTCTTCGGCATCTATAACTGCGACACTTGTTCTGTTTTTGCGGATGATGTGAGGAACATTTTTAAAATAACTTTCAAAGTAAAGAGCCGTATTGTTGCTCCCTGTGGCGATGACAGCATCAAATCCCTTCAACTGCTCTACAATAGACGTAAATTTAACGGTTTCATTGTCCAATATAGCCAACCTTTCTATGATTGCCGGAAATAGCACATTGTCCTTTTCACTACATTTTACGACGGCATAATGACCGGAAATAAATATTGCCAACCAATCTGCAAAGCCGACCAATGGTAGATTGCCCGCCATAATGAGCCCTACTTTTTTTGTGTCTTGAATTTCCGGATATTGTCCTGACCATTGGGTGAGCTTTTGTGAATCAAGCATTTCTTCACATATTGAAGTAATCGCCATCCGGATATTCTTTTCCGTAAACCATGGGTTCATTGCCATCGCACGTTCTATAACTTCATCCCAATGTGATTTGTTGATGATAAAGTCATTTTTTAGCAGATTTAAAGCAATTATTCTTTGGTCTCTTGTCATTTGCGCTTGGTTAATCAGTTAAGGGTGTAGAATCTCATCTGAGTAATCATGTAAATAGATATTTGGGTTCAATCCTATTCGTTTAACTTTTAAAATCGTGAAAAGGAATCCGACGATGAAAAGTTGAATATCTTGAATGGCTTTAATATGCATTTATTGTCGATGATCGTCAATAGTTTGTGTCCATTCGAGTACTTTTCTGGCCGAAATGGACATCGTCATGATGATGATCGATACCACGACAATTATCTTCAAAATAGGTCCAAAAGAAGCTAATTCGCTCCAATTACGATGACTTATCTGCATGCATAGTTTAACCAGCGTAAAGCCTACGATAATAAAGCCAACAAATGCTAGATTCCAATCCCGTAAGATGTTTTTGGATACGAATAGCATGAAGGCACTGTAAACACCGTACATCAATACTCCGATGCTGCCTACAACGAAAATGGAATCCTTGTCACCGGGAAATATCCATAAATAATTGATGGAAATTAACAGTGAAAAGACTATGATAAGTACCAAAGCCCATGCCAGTGGATGTCTTTTTTCAATGAGATAGTTTATAATTTTTTTCATAAAGAGGTATTTAGGTTTTATATGCTATTTAAAAAATTATCAATTAATGGTTCATTATATTATAAATAATTTAATTCGAAAGCGTTGAGCATTAGTATTTGTTTAATTAATGAACTACATGGCCTATTAAATCATATTCTGTTGCGTCGTCAATCACAACATTACAAAATCCGCCTATTGAGCAATAATTCTGTGATGCATCGAGGATGACTTCATTGTCCACTTCGACAGAATCAAATTCGGTGCGCCCGTAATAAAAGCCTCCCTCTAATCTATCGACCAATACCTTGAAGGTCTTTCCTATCTTTTCCTGATTCAGTTCTAAGCTGATTTCTTGTTGGATCGCCATTAAAGTATTCGCTCGCTCTGCTTTAATTTCTTCCGGTACATTATCCTCTTGTAAGAAAGCGGAGGTGTCTTCTTCGTGCGAATATTGAAATACACCTAATCTTTCAAATCTCATATCCTTGACAAAGTCACACAATTGTTCAAAATCTTCTTCTGTTTCTCCGGGAAATCCGACAATGAAGGTTGTTCTGATGGCTATTTCGGGAATACGTCGCCTTACTTCTTGAATCAATTCCCGGGTTTGCTGTTGTGTAATCTGCCGCTTCATTGCCATAAGTATATTATCAGATGCGTGTTGCAGCGGGATGTCGAGATAATTACATATTTTGGGTTGGCGCTTCATGACATCGATAATCTCAATGGGGAATTTGCTTGGATAGGCATATTGGAGTCTGATCCATTCGATGCCATCAACTGCTGCCAGCTGGTCGAGCAATTCAGGGAGAGCCCTTCTTTTATAAATATCCAATCCATAATAAGTGAGTTCTTGTGCGATCAATATCAATTCTTTGACACCTATTCGCGCTAAATTCTTAGCTTCCTTAACTAAGTCTTCGATAGGTTTAGACACATGTCCACCGCGCATTAATGGTATAGCACAAAAGGCACAGGTACGGTTACAGCCTTCAGATATTTTCAAAAATGCAAAATGTGATGGCGTCGTCAACACCCTCTCACCCAATAATTCGTGCTTGTAGTCAGCTTCTAATGTATTGAGTAATCCCGGTAGCTCTAATGTACCGAAATAAGCATCTACTTCCGGTATTGCCTCTTCTAAGTTTTCCTTATAACGTTGTGAGAGGCAGCCGGTGACGTATAACTTGTCAATGCCGCCTTCTGATTTTACTTTGGCATATTTGAGGATGGTATTGATGGATTCCTCCTTTGCCAGGTCGATAAAGCCGCAGGTATTGATGATGACGACACCTGTATCTTCACTCACTTGATCATGATCTACTTCAAATTCATTCCCTTTTAATTGGGTGATGAGATTCTCAGAATCTACCACATTTTTACTACAACCTAAAGTAATGACACTAACTTTATTTTCTTTTAATGTTCTGGCTCTCAATATTATTTATATTAAATATAGTTTTTATTTCAATAATCTAAAAAGAAAAATCCATTCAATTCAGATAATCACTGTACATTTGATTAGACAAAGATACGGAAATTGAATGATGTGTTTTGTGTCATTTTGATGAACAAAGCAAATCAATTCGTTTTTTTAAATAATTTAGGTTTAAGTATTTATGCATCGATTTAATTTTTATTTCTTCACTCTTTTATTGATTTTCGTTTTTACGGGCACAGCAAATGCCCAATTTGGTCTGGCACTTAAATATGTTTCGGGATTCGAGGATATTCCAAGCAATGTTCCGAATAGAACCAACGATAGATTGCAGCAAAATGGCGCTTCCTTGGCATTGGATTATCGCATTAAGATGGTCAATTACGGATTGTTATTTGGGCCTGAAGTTGCTTTAAAATATCTTTCTACCAACGGGATTGATGTGTATGATGTGAGTAACTTAGAAGTAGGTAAAGTCAGTTCTATCAAAAGTTTTGGTATTAATTTACCGGTGACTATTTATCCTTTTCATTTTAATCAATGTGACGAATGTCCCACTTTTAAGAAAGCTAATTTCTTTAAAAATAATTTCTTTGTTCAGCCTGTTATCGGCTACGAACTACGTAATTGGACAACGGATCCTTCTGGAATTGTTGATGACATCAAGGAACAATTTGTTGTTGCCGGAATCGGTATTGGGGCAGATATACATTTTGGTAAAATTATTAGGCTTTCACCGATTGTTCAATATAAGCAAAATTTCCCTATTACCGATAATGTACTTTATCACCAAAAATTGAAACCGGCTTCACTTGAAGTGGGCGTTAGGCTTGGGTGGGGACGATAAGCCCTCAATATTATCCTAATACGGGAGATGTGTTGTACGAATTGGGCACACTACAACTCACATATCATTTTTTCATTTGCCTAAAATGGAATTTGGGTTTAATTAATTTTTGTAAAAAATTAATTTATTTGTATAAATTGGTTATATTTGCTATTATCTAATTTATAAAACTGTGTATCATGTTTAAAACAAAATTATCTCTCCCCCTCCCCGTTTTTAAATTGCTTTCAAAATTTAATTTCGTGCACCAAGCGATTTAGGAATGTTTTCTATCTATTCGGTTTTTTAGTCATACCAATATTTTTTGGTTGTCAGAAAGAGGTAATAGATATGAAAGAAAGTACAATAATTCCGGCAAACGGAATCTCCAATACTAAGATGTTATTCGACATGGTGAAAGCATATAATAACCACAATATATCTAACCGAGATGAAATTTCTTATACCTTCCCTGAAGCATTAGGTGGAATAATAGCATTACATTCGGAAAAATGCAACTAATAAAGCTAATAAAGATGAAAGAGAAACTATTCACTTCAAACAAATGGGCTATTTGTGTTAGCTTTATGTTCTTATGGACTTCAGCTTTCAGCCAATCTGATGGTTATTATATCCATCTGAATAATTCCAACATAGATAGAACTGTATTGACGTCTAATTTTGCGACTGAAATTAATAAGGATGAATTGATATATACTCGGATCGAACATCGTTTTGAGGGGTTAAATTCTGAATCAAAAACGGTATCATGGTTGACAAAATTGATTAAAAGTAAAAAAGATGGAACTATATTAAAATCAGTATTGGTGGAGTCAGATAGCTTAGAACTATTTGATTTAAATGTTTATCGGTTTAATGACTTCATTATTTTAAATGGTATTGCACGGTCAGAAACTGTAAATTATTTCATTTCAATAGTGTATGATTTAGATTTGACACAGTTAAGTACTGAAATATTTCCTTATGTTAAAACCTCTTATTTTGAATACACCTCTTTGGGGTCTGCAATGGTTAAATACACCAATGAAAGAATGTATTTGGTTTACGAATCTGATGCAAAGTATTTTATTTATGATAATGAAGGTAAAGTTGAAAAAACTGGAACTTTAAGAAATCCAAAAAATAATAATAATGCATTCAATTTACAAGAATATGCAATTGACCCTAAGACAGGTGATATTCTTGGGTATGGATGGCCATCATCATACCGTTTTGACAAAGATTTCAATTTTAAATCATATAAATTTCAAGACAATAGGAATACATTTGATACTCAGAATTGGAATAAAATTTATTCCGGATACGAGTATATAGCTTCTGATCAGTATTTGGGATGGGGAAGGTGTTCTTATAGAGACACAGTAAAAAAGGAAATAGTAATGGGTTTAAGTTTAGCCATCTTCAATTCAGACTTAGAGCCGGTTGAAAACATATCGTTTATAGACTTTAATCTTGAAGAATCCAGTGATGTGTCTTGTCGAACAACAGGGGGGCTCTTTAAGGGTACGGACGGATATTACACCTTTGGCGAGGCAGTTCCTATAATACCAGGTGAAAACGGTCATGCGCAATCCAGCTATTTCTTTGTCAGTAAATATGATTTTGAGTTAAATACGGTATGGCAGCGAAAATTTATTTTTAGGAAAGATTATCGCTACTTGCAGCTACATGCGGAATTGACTACAGATAATGCGATTCTAATTGCAGGTGAAAATTGGGATATTTCAAAGGCTACCCATTGGCCATATCATATCGGAGGTCATATCATCAACCTTGGTCCGGATGGCAACTTTTATACCCTTGGAACAAATAAAGATCAAAGCGGAATTGTTTTTTCTGTTATGGAAAATCCTGTCCAACAAAATTTTAGCATCATCAAAAATTCTGATGATCCTAAAAATTATGAAGTAAAAATATTTGACATACAAGGGAGGCAAATGCGTTCAAGCGATCGGTGGGTACTCGGTCAACTGGGTATTGACGTATCCGCTATGATTGCCGGAACCTATATTTATACAATCGGTGATGGTAAGCGAATCGTACACAGTGGTAAATTTATAAAAATTTGAGCCGATATTTAAAGCAATAAAATTCGGAATTGGACTTTTACAATAATACTTTCGGTATTAAAAAACATATATTTTGAACAAATTATATACCGAAGTGTGTCAATAAATTGGGTGAATTGGTCAAGGCCGAACGAACCAAATTAAGAACACACTTCGGTATTTTTATTGCTTTGCTAATGGGGCATATATATGACCATATCCAACTTTTATAACCTCTCGCCCCAAATGGTGGTCAGAAAACGTGTTGGTCAAATTTCAGTATTTTAGTCTAAAAGCTATTCTTCTTCTGATGAATCTTGTCAATCTGCAGTAATTCACTTAGAAACCAGCTCAAACAATGATTAAACCCGAATTCATATTAAAGGTACAATAGTATCTTTAAGAAATATATTGCTAACTTGGTGCCCTTGCGGAAAGTAAGGCCGAAGAGACAAATGGTGATAAAAATCCCCATCCGAATTCTGGTTGAAATGTATAGTCCGGA
>Ga0209572_1001246_pt1 | contig 19882 bp, 20 predicted proteins | sample EBPBio232012_DNA_FD_185867 | JGI IMG/M metagenome (GOLD analysis project Ga0209572, IMG submission 185867) | Wastewater treatment Type I Accumulibacter community from EBPR Bioreactor in Madison, WI, USA - Reactor 1_1/23/2012_ DNA (SPAdes)... | ecosystem: Engineered > Bioreactor > EBPR >...
CGCGGCAACTCGACCCGGGATGACCGGGTTCGTCACACGGTTGCGCGACATGAGCGATCTCGAACTCTGGGTGAGTCACGGGATCCCGGTCGCGACCTCGGTTTCCTACGCCTTGCTGAAAGGTAAGCCCAAGCAGGAATCGAACGACGGGCACCTTGTGGTGGTCGTGGGGTTCGAGCCAGATGGGACTCCGATCTTCAATGATCCCGGTAGAAATATCGTCCGGTTGACCTATCAACGGGAGGACCTGAAACGCGCCTGGGGTAGCTCTGGTAACACTGTCTACATCATTCATCCCGTCGGACACCGAACACCCAAGGAAGTGGGGCCTTGGCCGGCACCGTCGGAAATGTGAGTTCTGTATGAAACGTCTGCGCCTGGCTCTGTTCATTCTCATCCCGCTGGCACTTATCGTGTTTGGCTTCATGTCCGCCGCGAGAGGGGGCGCGGACGCCGCCAAGAAGCAAGCCGAATCGGAAGCTCTGGCCAACCGCACGAAGGTCGAGCGAGGAAACGTTCGCGTCACCGTTGTCGAGACGGGATCGCTGGAAGCCAAGCGCACCGTTGAAGTGAAGAGTCAGGTGGGTGGTCGCGTCGCCAAGCTCTTGGTTGATGCCGGAGACCGGGTCGAAAAGGGCCAGCTCATCGCCATCATTGATCCGCAAGAGACGAGACTCCAGGTCGAACAGAACCAAGCTCAGCTGCGTGGCGCGCAGAGCCAAGTGAAGCAGCTTGAGGTTCAAATTCAGCAACGCCGAGTCACTGCCCAGACGACTCTGGCCAAGGCCCGACTCCGAGTCCAGCAACTTGATGCCGAGCGCAAGGCGCAGCCGAAACTCACGAACACCAACATCCGCAGCGCGGAAACCGCCCTCGCCAACGCGCAAAAGCAGCGCGAGGTTCTCGTGAAGGTCACCCAGCCGAATGGTCGAACCCAAGCGGAAACGGCTCAAAACGATGCTCGCAACAACCTGCGGATCGCGGAAACCGAGTTCCAACGGCAGACTGGACTCTTCCAAAAGGGCTACGTTTCTCGTCGTGAAGTCGAAAGCGCCGAGCTGAACAAGCAGCTCGCCGAGAGCCGCCTGCGCCAAGCAAGCGAAGCCCTTCAACGCATTGATAACGAGCAACGACTGGAGCGCGAGCAAGCTGATGAGAGGGTGAAGCAAGCTCAGGCCGATCTCGATCGAGCCCGCGCCAATTCAGTGCAAGACACCACCAGCGAGAAGCAGTACCAACTCGCCCTCCAAGATGTCCGGGATGCCGAAATCGCCCTGCGCGACGTCGAGGCCTTGATCCAGCAACGAGCAGGATCGGTGGCGAATGTCGACCAAATCCGCAGTGTTCTCGGCGACTCTCAGCGCAAACTCAACGAGACCGAAGTCCGTGCTCCAATGGCCGGCATCGTCACGCGTCGATTTGTGCAGGAAGGCGAAATCGTGAACGCGGTGGGTGCCTTTAGCGCGGGAACAACGATTGTCAGTGTGGATGACCGCTCCGTGATGCTGGTTAAGCTTCAGATCAACGAAATCGACGTCGCTCGTCTGCGACTTGGTCTGGAGGCAGAAATCAATGTCGATGCCTTGCCAACTCAGAAGTTCGACGGTACCGTAACGAAGATTGCCCCGGCTCAAGTGGTCAGCGCAACCGGCGGAGCGACCGCCGACTCGGTGGTGAAGTACGACGTGGAAGTCGAGCTCAACGAGGTTGTGGATGACTTGAAGGCAGGGATGTCGGCCAAGTGCACCATGACTCCTCTGCGACGAGACAACGTGGTGCGCATCCCGAAGGCATTCCTCGGCGAGGACAAACAGGGTGGCTACGTGGTGATTTACGACGCCAAGGCTCCTAAGGCAAAGCCAGCGAAGCCGGGCGAAAAGCCGAAGGAAGACGAAGTCAAGACACGCGTCGTGTTCGGAGCCCAGAACGCCAGCCATGTCGAAATCATTTCCGGCGTGAAAGAAGGCACCGAGATCCAGAAGCCCAAGTTCACCGGGCCGGATCGCAAGGGCATGATGCAATTCGGCCCTGGCGATGAAGAAGAAGAATCCAAGCCGGTTGAAGAGGAGTTGGCGGACTAACCATGAACGTTTGGGAATCCGTTCGCATCGCCATGGACATGCTGCGGCTGCACAAGCTGCGGGCGTTCCTCACCATGCTCGGCGTGATCATCGGGGTCATGAGCGTCACGCTCATCACCATGATCTCGAACGGATTCCAGCACTACATCCAGTACGAGTTCAAAAAGCTCGGCGCGGACACCATGTTCGTCTTCTACGATGGTGGGGGCGGACGCAGGTTCGAGCGATCCACGAGTCTCGACGGGCTGAAGGTCGAGGACGTGGACTACCTGATGGGACGGTGCAACACGCTTGAACTGGCGTCGGCGACTCTGATTCTGGGGTCTCAGAAGGCCACGTATCAGGATAAGGAAGCCCCGAACAACGAGATCAACGCTGTTGACGAGCACATGCCGGAGTTGAACAAGATTGGGCTGGCGGCGGGCCGACACATCACGAAAGAAGATCTCGACGCTCGAGCCAATGTCGCGGTGATCGGCAAGGACATTGAGAAGCGTCTGTTCGGCGAAGGTCAAGGACTCGGCAAGCTCATCACCTTCCCCGGTATCACGATGGAAGTTATCGGGGTGACCGAGACCGTCGAGATCATGGGGCAATCCAACGATCGCGACATCCTGGTTCCTCTGACTACAGCCCAAGACAAGTGGATCGGTGGCGATCAGATCACTTACATCTCCGCTCTTCCGAAAGACGGATTCAAAGTAGAACAAGCGATGGACGACGTGTGGCAGGCTCTGATGCTGAAGTCGGGCAACAAGCGCGTGTACCGGGTGGACTCGCGCGAGTCGATCATGGCCGTTTTTGGAGGAATCTTAGGGGCCGCCGGAGCGGTGCTTGCGGGAATTGCCGCCCTCAGCTTGCTCGTCGGAGGCATCGGGATCATGAACATCATGCTCGTTTCGGTGACCGAGCGCACCCGCGAAGTCGGCTTACGCAAGGCACTGGGGGCCACCAGACCGAGCATTCTGGCTCAGTTCCTGGTGGAAGCGACTCTGCTCAGCATGGTTGGCGGATTGATCGGAATGTTCATCGCCTGGCTGCTGGGTCAGGGGGTCACCGCGGCGACGGCAGCGACCAAGTTCCCCAGCGCGGGAGGTCTTGTCATGGCATTCCCGCTGCAATCCGCGATCATTTCGACGGTGATCTCAGCCGTCATCGGCCTGATCTTTGGTCTCTATCCGGCAGGACGCGCGAGCTCCCTCAGCCCGATCGAAGCCCTTCGCACCGAGTAGTTCAGGCAGCCTGAGCGACCATCAACTTACTTCCACCAGAGAGTTGGGCCCGGTGGAGTGCCAGTTCGGCGGTGTTGATGATCTGTTCCGGCTGCGAGCCTGTGGCAACTGCACAAAGCCCGGCGCTCACCGCCAGCGGATCACTTTCCGTCGGCGAATACCAGCCGGTGCTGACCAAATGCTGAACCTCGGGCGCGGTGGATTCAAGAGTTCCGGGAAGGAGCATCACCCATGTCTCGGTCCCGAGCTGACCAGTGGCCCTTGCCACCTTAAAGAGCTTGGGCAAAGTCATGCCGAAAAGAGAGTTCAGTTCAGAGCTGGGGCGCACGCCCTCGTCTCCGGAGTCGAGTTGAAAGGCGACGCACACGGCCGCTTCGCCGGACCGCAGAGTGTCCTTCAGAGCAGCAGTGAAGGAGCCCTTCTCGGACACCTGCTTCGTCACGGGCAAGGTCGTGCGAGGATTCTGAGCTTCTTGCTGACGCCGTGCCAAATACCGCTCGGCATCGTGGGCTTCCTGTCGGGCCTGGGTGGCGGTTCGCTCCAGGGTGCTGATCAGATCCTGCAACCGCTCCAAATCGGCAACAACGGCAGGATCCTTGCTGTTCGCGAGGCGATCCGCCACCGCTCGCAGCTGACTTTGGGTTTCCGTCATTTGGGTCAGAGTCGGCGAGACCGCGGCCACAAACTGCTCCGCTGCCGAAACATGGGCATCGCGCAGTTGGGTGAGAGATGTTGCCTGCCACCGGGCATGGCCCAATCCGGAATGGATAAAGTTCTCCCGGAGTTCGGAGATCGACCGCGCCGACTTCGGCTTGGTCTTCACAATAAGCTCGAGCTGATGGACTTCGGAGCGAAACTTCTCGGTGTCCCGCGAGTTCGGCGTGATGCAGTGCGCCTTCACAACCTCCGTAAGTCCGAGTACAAGACTCAGAAGAGGGGCCACGAACGATTGCGCCTCATCGGGGGAGATATCCGCCCAGGTGCGCGCGCTCGGGATCGCGTTTGAGTCGCGGAGTGTCGAGAAGAGGCCCATCTGAGGGGGATGATCGGCAGATTTACTGGCTTGCTGGAGTCCAACCGGGCTCGGGGAAGTAGAATATCGTCATGTTCGGGGCGATTGTTTGTGCCTTTGTTTCCCAATCTGCGGAGTTGCCGCTCGTTGAATTCACCACCACAGGGCGAGGAGTCTTCACTATCGAGCTTGCCCAAAAAGAAGCTCCCCAAACGGTCGATCACTTCCTGAGTTTGGTGGACAAGAAGGTCTATGACGGCATGCTGTGGCACCGGCTCGTCGCTGGATTTGTCCTGCAAACGGGAGATCCCGATTCCAAGAACATGCTCCCCGAGGAAGCCCGCGCGAAACCAGGAGATCGAGGAGGCACGCAGGGACTTGGCGAGGGCACATGGGGGAAGCCGATCAAGTTTGAACCCAACAAGCTCAGCCACCTCAAAGGCACGGTCGGCCTCGCACTGGAGAATCCGGGCGACGACAGCGGCAGCAGCCACTTCTTCATCAACCTCGCCGATAACACACGCCTCGATGGCAAATATGTGGTGTTCGGCAAGGTCACGAAGGGCCTTGACGTTGTAGCAAAGGTTCAGCGGGGAGACCTGATTAAATCGGCCCGCCGCGTCCGCTAAACCTTAACTTTTCCGGCGGTAATCGAGCCGCCAAACTTGTCCGTAAGTTCCATCCTGCTTACGGCCTTCCCAGATCCACACGAACGAGTCTTTCTTGATCTCGGTGAACCTCATGCGCATATTGTCGCGCGGGGCTTTCATTTCGTACCAGAACTCGTCGCCCTTTTTTCCGCCTTCGAAGGCCATGTAGTTCCCGGAATTATCGACCCAAGTTTGCCGCCAAATCTTCGCTTTTGCGTCGAAGACGCTCCAACTTTCGCCATGAAACCCTGGCAAATCAAAATCTTCGTGGATGACCTTGCTGTCAAACTTCCGCGTGAGCTTGTTTGTAGCAGTTTCTTTGTTAATCTTGATCGTGCCGTCTTCCTGACGATCATGAGTATCGGCCACCCACTCGCCGAGCCAGAAATCGAGATCGGTTTCGGAGGCTTCGAACGCGGGTTTGGGGGCGACGGTCGGGGCCGTGGGATCCTGAGAAAGCAAAGCCGCCGAGCAAAGAAAAGTAAGCATAGTGCTCGCTACGGAGCTGCCCCGAAACCGAGTTCCCGCAAACGAAAGCGGCGACCCCGGATTTCTGGGGTCGCCGCTTTTCCGCCTGGGAAGGCCGCTTAGCTCTCGAACGGATACGTCGGGAGGTTCTGGGCGAGCGGTTTGTCGCTTCGATAGCCCAATGCGTACTCGGCTTGCACCAGGGTGTGAATCTCGTGGGTGCCTTCGTAGATCATTGCGCCGCGGCTGTTGCGGAAATACCTCTCCACCGGGAATTCCGCGCTGAATCCATAGGCGCCATGGATTTCGACCGCCTTGTTGGCGGCGTCGAAAGCGGCTTCGCAGTTCACCCACTTCGCCATGCTGACTTCGCGCGTGTGCCGTTGACCGGTGTTCTTCATCCATCCGACTTGGTAGTAAAGCAACCTGCCGATATCGCGGCCCTTCGCCATGCTGGCAATCATTTGCTGAACGAGCTGCTTCTTGCCAATCGGCTCGGTGCCGACGATACGGTCGTTGCAGTAGGGGACACAGGCGTCCAGGCAAGCGGTGATGATGCCCACCGCTCCGGCAGCGACGGTGTATCGACCATGGTCGAGTGCAGACATGGCCACCTTGAAACCATCGCCTTCTTGACCGAGCATGCAATCAGCGGGGACGCGCATGTCTTGGAAAAAGATTTCGCCCGTGTTCCCTGCCCTCACGCCGAGCTTGCCCTTGAGCGGTCGGCTGCTGAATCCGGGAGTGTTTCGGTCCATGATGAAAGCCGCGTAGGGGGCCTTTGCATCGGTTTCCGCAAGCTTCGTAATGATCAGGAACTGGTCGGCATAGTCGGCCAAGCTGATCCAGGTTTTCTGACCATTGATGACGTAGTGGTCGCCATCCTTCTTGGCCACGGTTTTGATGTTGATCGCATCGGATCCCGCGTTGGGTTCGGTGAGCCCGAACGCGCCGACCTTCTTGCCAGAGGCCAGATCGGGGAGCCAGCGATGCTTTTGTTCCTCGGTGCCCCATTGCAGCAAGGTCATGCAGTGCAGTCCGCTATGGACGCTCATCACGACGCGGGCGCTGGTGTCGCCGCGCTCGAGTTCTTCGCAAACCAGGCCAAGGCTGATGTAATCCGTGTCGGTTCCGCCGTACTTGGCGGGGATACCGATGCCGAGAAGTCCGGCTTCTCCCATTTTCTTCAGAGTTGTCGGATCGGAAGTGTGCTGGAGATCAAGCTCGGCGATCGTCGGCTTGATTTCGTGCTCGGCGAACTTCTGCGCCGATTCCCGGATCAACTCATGTTCTTGCGTCAGGGCAAAGTCCATGCTTGGATTGTACGGGCTCTACTGAAGCAGTCCCACGGACAACCGAGGGAGAAATCTTGACAAAACCGTGCATTCGCGGGGAGCCGTTGCGTAAGATGATCCCGAGATGACGTTCTCCCTTCCGACGCGGATGCTGGGGGCATCCGTTCTTTTATGTTGCGGATTCGTATCCGTGGCCTGGGCTCAGCCCGGCCCCGATGCTCTGCTCAAGCCGATCGTCCCCCGCGAACTCGGCCCGACGAATATGGGCGGTCGTGTCCACAACTTTGCGGTTTATGAGAAAGAACCGCGTATCTTCTATGTCGCTTCGGCCGGGGGCGGGCTCTGGAAGACCACGAGCGGTGGAATCAAGTTCACGCCCGTGTTTCAGTTCGAGAACACCGTGGCGCTGGGCGATGTGACGATCGACCAAAACAACCCCGATCACGTGTGGGTCGGCACGGGCGAGGAGAATAGCCGCAACAGCACCAGCTGGGGCGATGGAGTCTACGAAAGCACCGACGGCGGCAAGACCTGGACGCACAAGGGACTTCGCGAAACCGGCCACATCTCCGAAGTGGTGATGCACCCGAAGGACAAGAACGTTCTCTTCGTCGGTGCCCTGGGTGATTTGTGGAATGAGAGCGAGCACCGAGGTGTCTATAAGTCGACCGACGGCGGCAAAACTTGGACAAAGTCGCTGTTTGTGGACAAGCGCACAGGCGTCATCGATATGTCGATGGATCCGCGCAAACCCGACACAATCGTCGTCGCGATGTACGAACGGTTCCGCTGGCCGTGGAAGTTTGCCAGCGGTGGCCCGGGCAGCGGACTGTATAAGACCACCGACGGAGGCAAGACCTGGAAGAAGATCACGAAGGGTCTGCCGGAAGGGGTGATCGGGCGGATCGGTCTCGACCGCATGGCAACCAAGCCCGACGTGATGATCGCCACGGTCGAGGCAGAAAAGGAGCGAGGCGTCTATAAGTCCACTGATGGCGGAGAATCTTGGACATTCCTCAACGCTCTGAACCCCAGACCTTTCTATTTCAGCACGCCGCGCGTCGACCCGGTGGATGAAAACCGTGTGTATGTTCCGGGCGTAAACTTCCACTACAGCGACGATGGAGGCAAGAACTTTAAGGTGCTGCAGATGGACATCCACGTGGATCACCACGATCTCTGGATCGATCCGACGGACAACAATCACATGATCCTCGGCAACGATGGTGGCGTGGCCCAAACCCGCGACCGAGGTCTGACTTGGGAGCACCTGAACAACATGTCTCTCGGGCAGTTCTATGCCGTGGCTTACGACATGCGCAAACCCTACTGGGTGTACGGAGGTCTTCAAGACAACGGAACCTGGGGTGGCCCGACGCAGAGCCATCGCGGCGCTGTCACCTTTGCGGACTTTGTCTTCATCAACGGCGGCGACGGCTTCCATGCTCAAGCCGATCCGAACGATTGGCGCATCGTCTATGCGGAATCGCAAGGCGGCGCCCTGGTTCGCCACAACATGGAAACGGGCGAGCGAGCGTTCATCCGACCGCGCGCTCCGCAGGGTGAAACCTACCGATTCAACTGGAGCTCCCCGATTGTTCTGAGCCCGCACAACTCCAGCACGGTCTGGTTTGGCGGTAACAAGCTCTTCAAGAGCGTCAATCGAGGTGACACTTGGATCGAGGCGAGCCCTGATCTCACCACGAATGATCCGGAAAAGCAGGCTCCACGGGCCGGCGTTTCCCCTGAAGACACCGGCGCCGAGCGGCACTGCACCATCATCACGATCAGCGAATCGTCGCTCAAGCCGGGCGTGGTTTGGGTCGGCACCGATGACGGTAAGGTTCAGCTGACGCAAGACGACGGCAAAACTTGGACGGAAGTCGGCGCGAACATCTCCGGCGTTCCTGCCAACACGTGGGTGAGCCGAGTCGCGGCGAGCCGACACGTGCTCGGTCGTGCTTACGTGACCTTCGATGGTCACCGCACGGGCGACAAGAACAGCTACGTTTACGTGACCGAAGATTTTGGGGCAACCTGGAAGAAGCTCAGCGATTCCCTGCCGCAGAACCATGTGGCGTACAGCTTCGCCGAGGGTCGTCAGAACCCGGATCTTCTGTTCCTCGGAACGGAAATGGGCATCCATGTCTCCTTTGATCGAGGCGCCAGCTGGACTCGGTTCCATCAACCGAATGGCTTCCCCACCGTCCGCGTGGACGATCTGGTGATCCATCCGCGCGAGCAAGATCTCATCGTGGCCACCCACGGTCGAGCCCTGTGGATCGTGCCGATTTCGGCTCTGGAGCAACTCACGGCGAAGAATCGCGAGGAAGCCGTCTTCCTCTGCAAGCCGACTCCGGTCTATAACTTCGGTCGCGTGTTTGGCGGATGGTTCGAAGGCGATCGCCACTGGACGAGCCCGAACACTCAGCCTGGCACCACGATCTACTACTTCCTGAAGGAAGCCACGACCGAGAAGGTCGAGATCACGGTGGAGACCCCGGCGGGTGAAAACATCGGTCGGTTGAACGGCACGAGCAACGCTGGTCTGAACGGCGTGCGATTCCAGCCTCGCGGTACGCGCACTCCCCTGCGCAGCGGCGACATGATCGTGACGCTGAAGGTCGGCGAGAAGACCTTCAAGACCACCGTCGCCTACGAGGACACCGTCGGAACGACGACGGGCAATCGAGGCGAAGAATACAAGGACGAAGAGGACGAGGACGGCAAGACCCTCCCGTAACCTGAGTTCATTCAATCCCCCAATGGCCCGGAAGATTGGTTCTTCCGGGCCATTTTTGTGCCTCATTTCCGGGGAAGGCGCAACCATGGGCCGAGTCTTGCCTATACCAATTTGTAATAGTGAAGACATCCGCCGATCCCGCACAACTGCTCGCGACCCTGGTAAAGGAGAACCGGTCTCGGCGATGGAGCCGCCAAATGATTGCCGGAATCGTGGGCGGCGGCGTGACGATCATGATCTTCATGGTCTTCTTCAAATGGCTCGTGCTGAAACAGCCGCTTGACGACTGGCCCTCCGTCGTGAGCTTCGCCGCGCTGATCTTCGGGGCTACTGCGTTCAGCACTCAACACCGAAATGCCCTCAAATCCGCGCGAGAAATGGCCGACCCCAGATTTGTTGGGTTTTTCGCGGAGGCCCTCTGCACCTCGATGGACAAGGAGATCATCGAGGCCTGCGAAACGGGGTTGATGGCAAGCCTGCCCACTGTCCGCGCCGCCACGGACATACCAGACGATCAGCTCGGGTTTCTTTACAAGCTCGTTTCCCCGACTCGATCGCCCCAGTTGAATCGCGAAGTCCTGGAGGTCATCCGCCGAGTCGGAGGTTCGGAGGGCGTCGCGCCGCTGGAGTCGTTTCGGGAGCAAATGGCAAACTCCAAGGCCCTCGATGCCAGGAGCTTACACGACCTCACGAGCATGGTTCTCGCGGATCTCAAGATTCGAGCAGCGCGGGGGATTATTGCTAGCAAGACGACCAGTCTGCCCTCAGCCGCGACCGAGGAACGGATTTCCGTGGATTCCTAGCAGGCACAACCCGAGGCTCGATGTGATACCCTCTTTCCGGTGGGTTTGGGATGAGCGATGAGAAGTCAGGCTTCGAGCCTGCGGTTGAGAGAGCGGTGGTGCCCCATCAGCAGCACCGTGCGCCCTCCGATGACGAGAGCGCGGTAAGGCTAGTGCGCGCCAGTATCCTGCACGATGCACTTGTCATCGGCGGGGTGTTCCTGGTTTTGTTCACGTTACTTACCCTGTTTGGTCGAGCTCGATCGAACCGGGTGTTGATGATCCTGCTCATCGTGGCCTTGTTTGTGCCCACTTGGACGTATATTTTTCGCGGGGAGAAGCCACCCGAGAACCAAGCAGAGAAGCTCGGCTCTCCCGAGCTGGTTCGGGGGCTGCTCAATCTGATGCATCGGTGTCAAACCAATTTGGTCCGTGACCGAGCGGCAAGGCTGATGGTCGCGGCACTCGAGGGCGTCCGGTCCAAGGACGAGTTGCATCTTCACGAATGGCAAACCGTGGTGGCGGTTGCCGGAGCCCGAAAGAAGTACTCATTGCACGCCATCAATGCAATCGGCCGCCTCAAGGTTGTCGAGGTGCTGCCGGACATCCGCCGCACTGCGGAGGCGATGCAGGAGCAAGGCTGGAAGTACGAAGCGAAACTCACAAAGGCCTTCGAGCGGGTAGCGACGAATATGGAGGCGGTCAAGCCGCTGACCGGCCACGCAGCTGAACCACACTCACCGGAAACTTTCGGATGGCCAGATCGCGATCTGGCGTGGTTCTGGAAAGGCATCCGCACCCGCGTTCTCATGCATGTGGCACGGTTGGCGATGTCTTTGTGGGCGGGCACACTCCTCGCGCTCGGCATGATCTCGCCGGGATGGCCCTTCGAAATCGTCCTCGCGGTGATCGTGATTCTGTTTGCCACGATCATGAATCGCACGCTCGCCTGGGGATACCAACACGATCGCACCCTGTTTCCGACGGACAATGTTCCGGCGACCATTTTCTTGGCAGCCCTCCGTACCTGCAATGCAGCGGGACGGCCTGGGCGGTGGCATCCCCTCTGGCGCTATCTGCCGGAAATGGCCGATGGGGCCTGCGACTTCACGTCCTTCACGGAGGATGATTGGCGGTTTCTGCTGGATCGGATGGAAGATCTCCCGGCAAACATCGCGGATCCGATTTCCGAGGCGTTGGGAAGTCAAGGCCCCGTTTCTCTGCTCCCTGAAGTCGAGCGGCGGCTCCCTGCCTGGATCGCCAGTAAGGCCAAATCGGCCCCGAAAGTCATCGCCCGATTCACCCGAGCACGGCTCCTGCTCAGGAGTCGGATGATCGTCGGAGCCGCCCCAGCCCCGGAGGGACGATGCTGACGCCTTTTCGGCAAGTCATCCGACTCGGGATCGCATGGCGAGTGTGCATCCTTCTCGGCCTGGCGGTCTTGCTGGCCGGCCTGGTCTCTTCAGACAATGCAAGCCCCGAGATGCTGTGGGTGGGCATCTGTTACGGCGTGGCCGGGTTGATTGCTTCCCACCAGCACAGGGTGCTCACCAGAACGCTCGGGCGCACTTCAGCGACAGAACTGGGTGAAGTTCTGCGAGCCTTTCATCCCTCAAAGAGTCGGTTGATCCAGCTTGTGATGGGGGACATTTTGCGCAGGGGTTTGCCCCGCATCACTCGTCGCAACGAACTCACCGACGAGGAGTGGGGGATTGTCGCGGCCCTGGTTCAGGGGAATCAAGGAAACCTGGCGAAAGAGGCCCGCGAAGCGATTTTGCGCAGCGGAGTCGAGGGCCGCGAGTTCCTCGACCACCAAGCTCGACTCATCGTGGACGCGGCCTGGTGCCGGCGTCGTGCTGATGTCCTCTTCTGCGCGGTGGTCTTGGCGTGTGCGACCCCCATCCTGCTCACAAGACTGATGGGGATTCAAGAAGGGGTCGGGGTTTGGTACTTCGCAACGCTCCTGGCCGCAGCTACGGCCTGGTTCGTGACGACGGCGGAAAAGCCAAAAAAGGTGATTGCTCGTTCGCCACTCGTTGCGGTTGAGCTGGCCAGAGGGGTGCTGGGCCGCCCATTTTCTCTCTCATGGGCGTTTCGATTCCATGCGCTCGAAGTGGCTCTCAAAGTCACCGAACGTTTTGACGGACTCTCCTTTGAGGAGTGGAGCGTGCTGATGCGTGCGAGCCGGACTGCCTCTCCGTCGGGCCGCCAGAGAATCTTCCAGGGTGCCCGCGAGTCGGCTCCGCCGGAGATCCTCCCCCTTCTCGCTGAGGAAGCGGCGTATTGGAGCGCTCGGCGCGAAAAGGGCTCCCACGCATCGGTCTCCGCGATCACAGCGGCGCGGTTAGAGCTCGCCTCTCGTCCGCCTGAACTGCGAACGTCGAGCGCAGCACCAATTCAGGAGGTGCCGTGAACCACGAGGAGATGATCAGGAAGAGCCGGTGGCTTTTCAATGCCCGCAGAATGGTTTGGCTCGTCACGATGGGCCTCGTTCTGGGGGTTTACAGCATGCTGGGATCATTGGACACTTTGTTGGACGTAGCGCCGATGGCGGCACCAGCGATTTCCGGAACGCTCGTCGGACTTCTGATGCTATCGGTGAGCCGTCAGCACAACCGGCGCCTCGCAGCATGCCTCAGCGTGGATGAAATCAGACAACTTCTGCGCATCTACGGGCGAGACAAGTCGCTGCTCTTCGGTGGCAATCTGAGCGACCTGCTTCCCCTGAGCATGCCCCGCCTGATGACGAGGGATCAGCTTTCGGAAGCGGAGTGGAAGATCGTCGGCTCCATGTCGTTGAGGGGCATCGACTCGGCCACAAAGGCCCTCGTTCATGCGCAAGTGTGGGAAGTCAACACCTGGGCGCATCGATCGGAGCCGGGTGAACAACCCTTGTTCGTCAACAATTCCAAGCCGCTGCGAGCATTGAGCAACCTCACCGCCGATGAGAGGGCGACCCTTCCCCGCTTCGCTGAAGCGGTGCCCGATACGTGGAACGCGGACGACTTCATCGCCGCGGCTCAGCACGTTCCCGCTTTGAAAGCCACGCTGCGGGGATTTGCCTTGTTCGCTGTTGGGTGCATCGCCGTGAGCTTGGTGACTCGTTCAGGAACCACGAGCGTAGGCTCTATTGGACTCTTAGGCACTCTGCTCTTTCCCAGCTTGCTTCGCACCATCCAGCCCGCCGTGGCGACGTGCCCTCCCGCCCACGGAACGCTTCGCGACCTCCTTGTCGCGGTGAAAGGAGCCCGCCACCGCACCCGTCGACGGATCCTCCTCAGCGCGCTTGGATCGGCGATCCGGGTCTCCACCGATTTCTCAGAGCTGAGACATGGTGATTTCTTGATTCTGCTTGGGCTCCTTGACCACGCCGCCAAGGCCGACCGCGAGTCAATCTCTCAGACCCTGCAGGCCCATGCGCCCGCATCACTCCTGCCCGATTTGGGGATGAGCACCCAACGATGGCTCCAGTCAAGTCGACGCGATGCCCCTGCTTGGATCGAGGAGCTGACTCGGATTCGGATGGGAATCATCGGCCGGGGAAATCTGAGTCACTTTCGCTCAGGCATACAGGAGGTGCCGTGAGCGGGCGCAATTTGGTCAGGACGGTTCAATGGATCCACCGGCTGACGTTCTGGTTTGGTGTTGCACCGTGCATGGCGATCGGCGCTTGGCTGATCGTCAACAGTGAACGCCACACCTCGGCTTCGACCCCGAATCCGTGGATTTTGTTGTGGCTCGCTTTTCCAGGAGTCTTGGCTCTTGTCGCAGCCCATGTGATCACCCGCTGGCTCGTTTCCCGGCTCAATGTGGAGCAAGTGCGCGCCTTGATTCGGCATTTTGGAAGGCCGATCCCCTCGTGGGAAGCCGCAGCCTGCGAGCTGATCCTGCGCCAGAGCCTCTCCAAGATCAATAGCAGGAGCGACCTCTCGGAGGCCGAGTGACGTACTCTGACGCGTGCGATGGCGTCCACTTCTGCGCAACTTCGGAACAAGGTGGATCGTCTCCTGCGCTCGCATCAGATTGTCGAGGCATCCGTGTGGCTTGGAGACGAGAGGGAAAGAAGCGAGCTCTTTCGGACGGTGAAGGCTCTCCGAGCAATCCAGCGCGCGCATCCAGGAGATCTCCCGCGCTTTGCCAGGCAGATCCCCGCACCCTGGCGAGCCGAGGACTTCATTGGCTGGGCGGAGTTTGAGCTGCAGCGATTGGTGAAGATTGGGACGGGAGGATGTTCGTTGGCAGGGCTCGGTATCGCGGCCGCTTTGCCCGATCTCCGACCTTGGATCGGCCTGTTCATCCTGCCACTCGTGCTCGTCTTCGTATCGGGCTCTCGCGATTTCGAGGTACCGATCGCCCTTCCGGATGAGATTGAGCCCGATGCGCTGCCGACGCTACTGGCTCGGAGAGAGGCCAGCCGGACAAGACTCTCGCGGTGGAAATCGCGCCGTGCCTTGAGCCATGCCATCCGGTCGATAAATGACTTCTCCAGCCTGACGCAGGCAGATTGGGAACGACTTTTGCTCCTCCTCCGAGAGAAACCGAAGGATGATCGAGTGGCCCTGCTGACCGCCCTTTCGGAAGAAGCGCCGACGAATTTGCTTCCTTTGGTGCAGGAAGAACTTGCACGGTGGCTTTCCAGCACCGAAAAAGTTGCTCCGTTTCGGATTGAGGAGCTCAGTGCGATCCGGATCAGAATGCAGCTGGGCCGTGCCGGGGAGGCCGGAGAGGTGCGCTCTGGCGAGTAAGCGACGACAAGAATTCCGCGCATGGCTTGCCACCGGCCCCGAGCCGTTTTGGATCAAGTGGGGGATCTTCGGGTATGTCGGACCGCATCATTTCGGCGACGGCGACTTGGTGTCGCGGGAGGCTCTTGCCAAGGCAGTGTGCGAACGGGCAGGGCGGCGTCTTTCGCGGCTGGCTGGCTTGGCTCTCATGCCACTCTTGATTTATGCTCTGTCAGATGGCAAGTGGAATGTCCTTGATGCTTATTCCGCACTCTGGGTTCTGTATCTCTTTCTGCAGGGCGGTATTCGACTGATCTACCAAGTCAAAGAACCCGAGGCAGCGCATGCCTCGGGGGCCCTGCACTTTTTGGCGCATTCGCCTGGGCGAAGATGGGCGCGGCGGGATGTGATGAAGATCCTGCCTTCCCTCCTGCCGGGCATTCAGCGAGGCAATGACCTCTCGCGGGGCTCCTAGAGGGATCTGTTAGAGATCGCGTTGAGGAGCAGAAATGCGGCACTCCGAGTGGCAGTTCTGGATGCGATGCGCCGGGCGGATGCTCCCGAACTCACCGAGCTGGTGGAATCGCGCTACAGCCTCACCGACGTCACGTCCAGGAAACTGGATCATGCCGAGGCCTCTGCGGTGGCGGCGGCACGCTATGCCCTACGCTCGCGAGCGGTGATTCAGGCTGAAGCGGGCGAAGTGCCCGTGACCGTGACTCCGAAGGAGGAGCGAGGGCCTTGATCAATATCAAGCCGGCGAAGTTTCACTGCGGGAACGTCCGCACGCACGATAAAGACGGCTCGTTGAGGTGGCGTACCTTCGGTAAACTCACACACAAACCGCCCATTTGAATCTGGCTTGTTGTGCATCTACAAGAATGGGCGAATGGAAAATGAAGCAGATGCCTCTTGGCTACTCCATCTCAGAAGTTGGCGCACGGCATCTGCACGAAATAGCCTTGTTGCGTGCCAGAGTTTGGTCGGCAATGGGGGTTCCAGTGTCGAGTCATCTCCTGGTCGACGGCGGATTGCAGGATCAGTGGGATGCGACAGGCACACATTTTGCTGCTTTTCACCTGGGAGTGATTGTTGCAGCGGCACGAGTTAACATTGGAGGCCCCCATGATCTTTGCTACGGAAGCTACATTCTAAAAGAGCTAGCTGATGCAGAATTTCCGTCCGCGGAACTGTTTCGTTTAGTTGTTGATTCACTCCATAGGGGCGCCGGTCTGGGAGCCGCCCTCGACTCAACTCGGATCGAGCTAGCAAAGGCTTTCAATTGCCACGCAGTATACGGAATGACATTTACACGTCCGGCAATGCTACTCAACAAAGGTTTCGAGGTCATCTCAGAAGTTAGCTCGGAAGACTATCTCAAGATTAACGGTTACGATTCTTCCGAGCGGTGCTTTTTCATGAGGAAACTGCTCTGAGAATCATGCCGTTCTTCTCCGCAACCTTCAAAATCATGTTCAGTACTTCGGCAATAGCTTACATTTCTAGATCCTCGGAAACTATCGTGTTTCAGGTTCCGAACGACCTGTTCGCGCTGCTCGACATGGTCACTCGGCAAGACAGGAGAGCACCTGGACACTGTCTGTTCTATCTCAACGGTTCCGAGTGGCGTGGTCGTACGAACGCATCGCCATGAGCGACGGGGATCCTCCGATGGCAACCGAACCACTCCGCCCACTCAGCGAGCGAGAGTTGACTCGGCAAGTCGCAGCGTTGCAACGGCGATATGAGTCTCGGGTGAGCCAGTTTATCGTGGCTGGTTTGCTGGGGGCATTGGGCCTTGGCTGGCTTCTCGCTCCAGAATCATGGATCGCGGGAATGCGGCACCTTGGCATCGCGTTCTTGACGGCCGGGTTTCAATGCGCGATCCTCTTTCGCTCGTACGACGTCTGGCACGTTCAGGCATTGATGAAGTTTGGCCGTCGAGCCACTTATCGCTGGAAGCGAGAGTTCTTTTACACGCAGCTTGATCTTGGGCTCCACTCCCAAAAAGATGTGTTCGAAAACGATGACCTGCTTGACTGGGGCCTTCTTGGCCAAACACTGCGGGAGACTCGTCGTGCTCGGCTGAGAACCAAGATTCTGCAGCTCGCAGTTCAATTTCGTCGGGTGGAGTACTTCGCGATCCTCGACGAGCACTACGGGGCAGTGGGGCTGAACCATCGGAAGCTCGCTCATGACGAAGCCGCGGCTCTCGCCACCGCGCGACTGGTGCTCCGGCCTCTGGCGGCGCTGGAGCCGGGTGCTCGATTGGTCGCTCAGGGGGTCGAGCGGTGAGCGAGATCTCCCTGCCCTATCGTCCGCCCGATCGAGAAGCCGAAGTGCGCGCACTTGCCAAGTACTATCGCCGCAGAGCTTGGGTGCAAATGGCGGCGAACGTAGTCGCCTTTTCTGGCGTCGCGGCAGCATTCGCTCTGCTGTTGTTCGACGACAAGAACAGAATGTCGCCGATTTTTCTTCTTTTCCTACCGGGCCTCCTTCGGAGTTGGTCTCTCGGGCGTCAGCGGGATTGGGAACTGATCCAAATCGTGCTTCGCTCTTCCGATTTGAATCCAGGAGCACGGAAGCTCGCCCTCGAAGACTTCGCGTTTGCCCTCCCTGATCGAGGTGTGGCGAAATCCGAAGAACCCTTCGATTGGGAACTCCTCGCTCGTCTGCTGCCAGAGACGCCTCGCGGACTTCTCCGGCTCAAAATCATGGGGCTGGCGACAAAAATGGGGCGCACCGAGTTCCTCCCTGTGATCGAGGAGCTGTATCAGAAGCAAGGGTTGACGTCAAAGAAGATTGACCACGCGGAAGCGACCGCCCTGGCCCAAGCCCGGCTGATCCTTCGGTCGCTCGGGGATGAGCCGGGCGCGAAGCAAGTGTTGGAGGAGAAGGTTTGACGGATCAGCCGGGGTCGGATCAACCCTCACTCACGAAGGAAGAAGCCAGAATCGTGGCGCAGTTTCGTTGGCAGCGGAGGTGGTTTTTCGTGATGCTCACCTATGCCGCTTTGCTTCCGGTGAGTATCCCATTCACTCTGATGCACGTGGCTCACCCCCTTGCCGGACTCATTTCCCTTCCGGTCGGAATGCTTCTTTTCGTGGCGATGACCGTCAGGGTTGACAACTTACACCTCCTGCTCGAATTGAGCGGAAAGGGTTTGCTCCCTAACGGGTGGCCTGGCTTGGCGGATAGGCACATCCTCGAACGTTGCTCTGTCAAGATCCTCGCCCACCAATTTGAACCCCATCATTGGCAAGGTCTGCTCGGCGTTTATCAACGCACAAAGAACATCACGATCCTCCGACTTGCCCTGGCAAACAACCGGGATGAATTCCGGGAAGCGTTCCTGGCCCATCACGCCGATCACTCCATGAAGAGCCGGAAACTCAACCACGCCGACGCCGCCACGATCATGGAAGCAAAGCTCCGCTGGTTGCCCGCGACCCTGGAAAGCCGAGGCAGCGAACGCAGCCCCGAAGCTCCCTAGCCCTTCGGCGTCCAGACGAGCGGGCCTTGGTCCCTTGGGCGCGTTTCGCCCATCAGGAATCGGCCGAGATGATCCACCACCGCCGCCGTCGCCCGACCCACATTCGGCCGGATTTTGGCCTTGCCCACACTGAGCCCGCACCACTTCCCTGGTGCGAATTCGACCATCGCCACGGCTTGATCCTTGCGCAGATCAATCGTCACGTCTTTGTAGGTCAGGAAGTCGCCGCTGATCTCGAATCCTGCGATGTCACAGAGGATCCTGGCCTCGGGGAGGGTAGCAGGATGGCCGACGATCACCAGGCCTTCCCAGCTTTCGGGGAGCTTGTCGATGCGGCGATTGGTGGGCCACCAGTCGTCGTGCTTGGGATCGACAAAGGCCCGCATTCGGCGAAGATTGTCACTCCATCGGTATGGCAGCGACGTGTTGTCGTCGGTCATCAATCGGTCGTAGGGATCGACGACAATCCGCTTGATCTGCCCCGGCGCCGGGATTTCAACCGCGCACGATCCATCCGGATTCGGTCGCAGGTCAACCCGATGGAGTTTCGTTTCACTGCTCGTTTCCACGAGTACCTCTACAGTCATTCGAACCGGTTGGCCCTCGAACTTCAGATTCAGCGCGGCCACCTCATTCTGATGATCCACCCCAAGGATTTCTAGCCCGGGAACACCCGGTTCATCGAGCCATTGCTTGAAGAACCAATCCATTTCGGGGCCGAAAAGGGTGCGGAATTGCGGCCAATCACTCGCGGTTCCGGCCGGATGCGTGGCCACAAACTCCTTCATCTTCTGAATCATCACCTCGGTGCCGACTTCGAATTCGAGTTGCTGGAGCACCCAGGCTCCCTTGCCGTATCCAACGGCGCTGGCGGCGTTGCCGTCGTTCGCGCCGGTCGTACCGACGGGTGCGGTGAGATAAGAATCTTCCGCGCCGAAGTCCCCGATGAACGCCAGGCGCTTCGTGGGTTTGTCACCCACGCGGCCTTCTCGGGCGTAGAGGCCCTCGCTGAAAACGGCAAAGCTCTCGTTCCAAAAGCTATCCAAATAGGTGCACGGCACAATGCCGCCCCACCAAGTGTGGCTCGGCTCATGGGGTTCCTCGGCGGGAAGCCAGCCGGGGCCATAAGTGGCGAAACTGTAGGCTTCAAGGGCCCCGCCTCCGTAGAGCGGGGTCACTATTTTCTCGTAGTGGTTGAACGGATACGGCGCGAATTGCTCGAAGAAATCGAAGACCGGAGGGATGAGTTCGAGCTGGGTTTTCATCTGCTCGCGGGGCATGGTCTTGGAGATCATCCGGTAGGTGCGCCCTTCGACGAGCAGCTCTTCGCTGTAAAACGGCCCTGCGCTGAGGCTGAGATAGCTGATCGGCAGGGGCATCTCGCGAGATGCCCCTGCCGATC
>Ga0209572_1001247_pt1 | contig 19872 bp, 18 predicted proteins | sample EBPBio232012_DNA_FD_185867 | JGI IMG/M metagenome (GOLD analysis project Ga0209572, IMG submission 185867) | Wastewater treatment Type I Accumulibacter community from EBPR Bioreactor in Madison, WI, USA - Reactor 1_1/23/2012_ DNA (SPAdes)... | ecosystem: Engineered > Bioreactor > EBPR >...
CTAGTCCATTGAATCATTGAAATTGGCTGCATTGATCCCAGGTATTCGGGCATGCAAAGAACCATGTTGACGATCGAACAACGCGCCGTGTTGGATGCCGTGATGCGCAAGCGTCACGGCAACGCGGCGTTGGCGCGCCGGGCGCGGTGTGTTGTGCTTTGGAGCGATGGAGAGCGTCGAGTCGACATTCGCAGCAAGCTGGCCTGTAACGATGCGTTCGTCTCCAAGTGGACGGCCGCGTTCCAGGCGCAGGGACTGGCCGGACTGGTGTCATTGCATCCGGGACGCGCGCCCAAAATGCCTGTGGCCAAGCTGCAGGCTCGGGTGTTGAACCGAACGCTCAAGCATCTGCCCAAGGACGGCTCCACGCACTGGAGCAGTCGTAAGCTGGCTGACGAACTGGGCGACGTGTCGTTTTCCACCATCCAGCGCATCTGGCGCAAGCACGGCGTGCGCCCGCACCGGCTCGACACGCACATGGTCTCCAACGACCCGGACTTTGAGACCAAGGCGGCCGATGTGATCGGCCTGTACCTGCAGCCGCCTGCGCACGCGGTCGTATTCTGCGTCGATGAGAAGACGGCAATCCAGGCGCTCGATCGCAAGGACCGGATGCTGCCGCTGTCGCCCGGGCGTGCGCAAAGCCACGGCTTCGAATACAAGCGCAATGGCACGTTGAGCTTGTTCGCTGCGCTCAACACCGGCACCGGCGAAGTGCTGGGCAAGACCGCAGCGCGGCATACCAGCGAGCAGTTCGTGACCTTCCTCGAAGACATCGTTGCCAGCCAGCGCGCTCGTCGCGAGATTCACGTGATCTGTGACAACGTCAGCAGCCACAAGACACCGCTGGTGCAAGCGTTCCTGGACAAGCATCGTCGCGTTCACATGCACTACACCCCGACGTACTCTTCGTGGCTGAATCAGGTCGAAAACTGGTTCGCCCGCATCCAGCGCGATGTCATTACCCGCGGTGTCTTCACATCCATCAAAGACCTTGACAAGAAGCTCATGCGATACATCCGCCAATACAACACGCACCCAAAGCCGTTGAAGTGGATCTACGCCGATTCCAGTCGACGCATCACATCCGATTCTTCAGATTCAGTGGACTAGGTGGATGTTCGGGTGGGTGACGACGCCGCGCTCACTGGAAACTGATCCCTGTAAGAACCTTATCCTCAGCGCAAAGCCGCCTGAGGTTGCAACGTAGCTCGGTATCAGGTAGCGAGATCCATGACCCCAACGGTGCAACCGCATGCGAACGCGGGCACGGGCTCGTAACACCAGATCTCGCCTTGGTGGCCAGCGGCGGCCGCGGCTACCGCGATGTAGGTGCGAATTTCGTAGCCGCCCTGGCCTCCATCCTGGTAGGTGGCCGCATCCGTGTAATCGAGCAGGCTGCTGCGGTCATTGCGCGTCCAGCGGGCCAGAAACTCTCGGTCCCAGGCTTCGTTGATCTTGCCGGAGTCTGGCGTGCACGGCCAATGCGATATGCCTCCGGTTCCGATCATGGCGATGCGTTTGTCGCTCGCCTCGCAGGCCTTGCGCAGAGCCTGGCCGAGTGCGTACACGCGCTGCAAGGGTGCCAGTGGCGGCGCCTGGCAATTGACGTTCACGGGAATGACCGGCACATCGTTGTCGGGCAGCAGCAGGTGCAGCGGCACCATGATGCCGTGATCGAACTTCCATTCCTCGCAGTAGGCGACATCGACCTCCTGCATGACGGTCTCCAGCAGCTCGCGCGAGAGTGCCTTTTCCCCGGGTACGCGGCGCGGTGGAATGCGCAACCACTCCGGGTTTTCGATGGGACCGTCGTAATAATCGGCCATTCCCACCGCGAACGATGGCATGTTGTTCATGAAAAAATTCGCGAAGTGCTCCGCCGAAATGACGATCAGCGCATCGGGTTGACAGGCGTGGATTGCCTCACGCATGCGTGCATAGGCCGCGTCGATCTTGCGCTTGCTCTCAGGCGCTGCACGCTGCGCGCGGGCCGTAATCCCAGGGCCGTGGCTGCAGACACCGGCAAATACCAGGCTCATGCTCCATCTCCGACTGTTTTATAGAGGCCTTCACGTACCGGGCCGTGCTGGCGCATTCCTTCGCGCATGGCGTTCAGGTAGGCATCCCACTCATAGCCGGCTGCGGCGGCCAGATGCATGAGCAACTGACCATTGACGCCCAGCACGTAGAGCAGGCCAATGTCGGGCGTGGCCAGCGCCAGACGCTCCTCGTCGGTGAGATCGAAATCGGCCAGATAGGCTTGGGCGTCGAGACGCCAATCGGCGAGCGCCTCCTCACTGCGATTGAGCTCGTAGATGGCCTTTTGTACGTAGTACAGGCTCATGCGGCTGTCCTGACAGCGTCCATGGTGAGCGCGAAGCCGGCGGGAAGATCGTAGGCACGAACTTCCCGCTCGCGAGCGACGACCTTGCGCACGCTCTCGCGACTCCAAACGCGTTCAGCTAAGGCGCGCCAGCGCGGGCGCTCAGGCAACTTCTGCTGGAGGCGTTCGTCATGGCTCCAGAGGTAGAACACCAGCAGATAGCCATCGACCACGCTGAAGTTTTCTCCCAGCGCGTAAGGGTGCTCACCCAAACGCTCTTCGATGGTTTGAATCGCCTTGGTCAGGTTTTGGTGCGATTGGTCGCTGACGCTGGCGATACCCTCCCGTGATTCGCCTCCATAGGTTTGCGGCCGAAAAATGCCGCGAAACGCGACGTGTACGCCGCTGGAGATCAGATTCATCCACTGATGGGCGCGTGCACGGGCGAGGGTGCCGGTGCGCGGCAGCAGGTTGCATTCGGGCACGAGGTCGGCAACGTAGGTGAGAATGGCCTGGGATTCGGTCAATATTTGACCATCGATGCCCAGGGCCGGCACCGTGCCGCTGGGGTTGAGCTTCAGGTACTCGGGACGACGGTGCTCCTGCGCGCGGATGTTGACGGCGGCTGCCACGTAGGGCAGGCCCGATTCTTCCAGCGCGATGTGGGAAGCCAGAGAGCAGGCCTTGGGGCTGTAGTACAGCGTCAGGCGGGGAGGGAAGCTTGGGGCGGTCATGAGAATGCCTCGCACGGATGGACGGGCCCTACCGGCATCAATTGATCTGAATCTTGGCTTCGCGCAAGAGCTTGCCCCAGCGCTGAGATTCGGTCCGACAGAGTGTGTAGAACTCTCGCGAAGGCATGAACCAGGGTTCGATGCCCATGTCGTTGAAACGGGCAAGCACGGCCGGGCTCTGAAGGGCTTGACGGACAGCGTCTCGCAGCCGTTTGACTTGCTCTTCGGGCAATTTGGCTGGGCCTACGAGACCCTGGAAAGCATAGGCATCAAATCCAGGAAAGCCCTGTTCGGCCACAGTCGGGATATCCTTGATCAGATCGTAGCGCTGCGCGCCGCCTACGGCCAGCGCCTTCACCTTGCCGGACTGAATCAGCTGTTTGGCCCCGGGTAACTCAAGAAACATGGCCTGCACTTGCCCGCTGAGCAGGTCGGGAACGGCCTGGGCGCTTCCGCGATAAGCCACGTGCTCGAACGGCACGTTGCTACGGCGTTTGAGTTGTTCCAGTGCCAGATGGTGAGGTGATCCGATGCCGGCCGAAGCGAAGCCCATGGGTTTGCCCTGGGGCTTGGCCAGCGCGAGCAATTCCTGCAGATTCTTGACGGGTTGGGTGGTCACCAGAACCAGAGGTACCTTGACCATCATGGCGATGTAGGTGAAATCCTTGGCCGGGTTGTAGCTGAGTTTGGAGAACAGATGCTCATTGACCATGAGGGCGGCGTTGTCGGCGGTACCTACCGTGGCGCCGTCTGGCGCGGCGCTGAGCACGGCTTCCATGCCGATATTGGTGGCACCGCCTGGGCGGTTGTCGATGACCAGGGGCTGATTGAGCGAGCCGCGCATTTCTTCGGCCAGTACCCGGGCGACCGTATCGGTTCCTCCGCCAGCCTGGTAAGGCACGATCCAGCGCAAGGACTTGTCGGCTTGTGCCCAGGCGGGAGGCAGGCCGCTGGCCAACAGGCTGGCGCAAACGACTCGGCGTGACATGGACATACGGCGGGGTCTCCAGAAATCGATGTTAAAAACAAGGTGGGAGCACGCATCGTAGGAAGTAACCTGGCCGGTGTCTGTCCTCGGAACCAAGGACAATCGGGGTGTTCAACACTTGTGATCAAGGATGTATGCATATTTGGCAGCTCGAACCGCGGGCTGGCTCGCTGCAGGTCGAGCCAGCACTGATCGCCGATCTACTGGCATCCATTACCGAGCCGGACAGCGCATCGCTGCCGCGCGCTGTCTTGAATCTGGTGTGCGGGGAGATCGAGGCCATCAATTGCGCTGTTTTCTTGCTGCCTGGGGGGAGTCAGCCCTGGCTCATCGGGCATGCCGAAATGCCCGAGCGCTCTCACGTACGCAGCGTGGGCGGGAGCTATGCTGACAACTACTACCAGCGCGACATGGGCTTGCAGCATGCGCTGCGTCTGAGCCGGCAGGGAGCGGGCACCACGACGCTCTTACATCAAAATGCCAGCGACATTCATGACAGGGAATACAGGCGACGCTGCTATGACGAGGTCGGCACGCGCCAGCGCTTCGCTGTCGTGCGCCCCATCAATGGCAGCGACAGCCTGATGGTCGGTATCTATCGCTCTTCGGCGGCCATGTCGCAAGCCGATCTCGAATTTCTTTCACAAACCGCGCATTGGGCGGGCGAGGCGGCCGTCCAGCGCTTGCGCTCGCGTCCGCCGGCCTCCGTGGCGGGTGAGGGCGCGTTGTTGGAGTTGGCTGCACGTCGCCAGGTGCGCCTGAGCACACGAGAGCGCCAGGTGCTGCTGGCGATGGTTCAAGGCAGTACTTTGCCAGTCGCCGCACAGAGCCTGGGTGTGGCCCTGACCTCGGTGGTCACGTACCGTGGCCGCGCATTAGCTAAACTGGGCTTGGCCTCGCGGCATGAGTTGCTACGCGCCGTGGTCGAGGAAGTGGGTGCCTTGAAGGCGGCTACGGTGCACGACCTTGCCGCTGACCGTTGTAATTCTTAACCCATCGATTGCGCGGCATTTTTACGCTGTGCCTGGCACCAGCGTTACTCGTACTGCATCGGGCTGAGGTAACCCAGCGAGGAATGCAGACGTTGATGCTGGCTGCCACGGTCACTGTGGAAGGTCAGCCCGGCAGCAGGACGGCGGCGCCAGCATGTCATGGGAAAGTCGCTGGGCAACGCGCGCCACTGGCAGCCGGTGCGCAGCAGGTACAGCGCCGCGCAGAACACCTCGTACAGCTCGACTGTGCGTGGCTTGGTCTTCTTGCGCGCGTTTTCCAACAACGGCCTGATGATTTCCAACTGTTCACGACCGATGTCGCTGGGGTACTTCTTGGTGCGCATCACGCTATCTTCAGGGATTCACCAAGGATCGTGAACGCGCTCTGAGAGGAGTGTGTCTCCTGAAATCCCAGTGCGGTTTCAGAATGTCAAAATACCCCGCATGACCCTCTTCCCCCCCGAAGTCCTGTTGGCCTACCTGGTCGCCATGCTGATCGTGGTGATCTCCCCGGGGCCGGACAACCTGCTGGCCATCAGCCGGGGCCTGAGTCAGGGGCCGCTGGCGGCGGCGCTGTCGTCGGTGGGGGCGGGCATCGGCATCATAGTGCATTCGCTGGCCGCCACCTTCGGGTTGACGCTGATCATTCAGACCTCGCCGGCGGCGTTCTGGCTGGTCAAGGCGGTGGGCGCGGCCTACCTGATCTGGCTGGGCATCAAGGCGCTGCGCTCGCGCGATCTGATTCATTTTGAACCCGCACGGCGCCAGCCGCTGGGGCGGGTGTTCGTCACCGGGGTGCTGTCGAACGTGCTGAATCCCAAGCCGGGGCTGTTCGTGCTGGCCTTCATTCCGCAGTTCGTTTCGGCCGCGCGTGGGCCGGTGGCCGAGCAGATGCTGATTTACGGCGTCATTTTTGCCGTCACCACGACCATCGTCTTCAGCGTGCTGGGTGCGTTCGCCTCGCGCTTGTCGGCCTGGCTGGCGCGGCATCCGCGCTCGGTGACGGGCCTGAACCTGGGCGCCGGGCTGGTGCTGGTGGGGGCGGGCCTGTCCATCCTGGGCCTGCAACGCCGGGTATGAGGCAGGGCATGCTGGCGAATCGCGTTTCCATCCAGACCGAGGATTTCGACTTGAGCCGGGAAGTGGCCGCCTTGCGCGCTGGCGATGCGCGCGTGGGCGCGGTGTGCGCCTTCGTGGGTACGGTGCGCGACAGAAATATGACCCCCACGCTCCCCGCTGCGCGTGGTTCGCTGCCCCCCACGGGGGCTGCTTCGCCTTGGGGCGGCCCGGCGGCGAAGCCCAGTGCCCCCACACTTCCCGCTGCGCGTGATTCGCTGCCCCCTGCGGGGGCTGCTTCGCCTTGGGGCGGCCCGGCGGCGAAGCCCAGTGCCCCCACGCTTCCCGCTGCGCGTGATTCGCTGCCCCCTGCGGGGGCTGCTTCGCCTGGGGGCGGCCCAGAGGTTCTGACGTTGGAGCTGGAGCACTACCCCGGCATGACCGAAAAGTCGATCGAAACCATGATCGACGAGGCGCAGCGGCGCTTTCAGATTCACGGCGCCCGCGTCATCCACCGCGTGGGGCTGTTGCAGCCCGAAGACCAGATCGTGCTGGTGGCGGTGACGTCGGCACACCGGGGCGAGAGCTTTCAGGCCTGCGAATTCTTGATGGACTACCTGAAAACCCAGGCGCCGTTCTGGAAGAAGGAGCAAACCCCCGAGGGTGCGCGCTGGGTCGATGCCCGGGTGAGTGACGACGCGGCGCTGGCGCGCTGGGGCCTGCCGTTTGCCAATGCCTGAGTCCGTGGGGCGCCGCTGGGTTGCCGTGCTGCTGGCTGGCCTGTGCGCCGGCTTGCCGGCTTTGGCCCAGGACGGCCGGCGCCCCGACGCGGGGGCGCGCTGGATGGCCCAGGTGACCTACGTGGTGGACGGCGACTCGGTCTGGGTGCGCGGGGAGGTCGATGGCCAGCGGCGCCGGGTGCGCCTGGACGGCATCGACGCGCCGGAGATCTGCCAGGATTCGGGCCGCGAGGCCCGTGCCGCCCTGCAGGCGATGGTGCTGAAGCGGCGCGTGCGGGTGATCGGACGGGCCTACGACGACTACGGCCGGCTGATTGCCACGCTGGAGCAGGACGGGCAGGACGTGGCGCAACGCCTGGTGGCCGGCGGCTGGGCCTGGGGCCACCGCTACGAGCACTACCCGGTCACGTACGGCGCCGAGGAAGAGGCCGCCCGCCAGGCCCGGCACGGCCTGTTTGCCCAGGCCACGCCCGAGCTGCCGGCGGACTTTCGCCGCCGCCACGGGCCTTGCACCCGGCCGACGCGCTGAGTTGCTCGAAGGGCGTTGTGGGCGCTTGAAAAACCGGCCGAGCGGCCGCATATTTGCCCCATTCGGTCATCACAATGGCCATTTATCTGTACTAAAAAAAGACCATGAGACTCGACAAACTCACCACCAAATTCCAAGAAGCCCTGTCCGACGCACAATCGCTGGCGCTGGGCAACGACAACGCCTACATCCAGCCCGAGCACCTGCTGGCCGCCATGCTGCGCCAGGCCGACGGCCCCAAGGCCTTGCTGCAGCGCGCCGGTGTCAACGTGCCGGGCCTGTCGCAGGCCGCCGAGGCCGCCATCAAGCGCCTGCCGGCCGTGCAAGGCCAGGAGCAGGTGCAGCCCAGCCCGGATCTGATCAAGCTGCTGCAGGCCACCGAAAAAGAGGCCATCAAACGCGGCGACCAGTTCATCCCCAGCGAGATGTTTCTGCTGGCCCTGGCCGACGCCAAGGGCGAGGTGGGTCGCCTCGCCAGCGAAAACGGCCTGACCCGCAAAAGCGTGGAAGCGGCCATCGACGCCGTGCGCGGCGGGCAGACCATGGATTCGGCCGATGGCGAAAGCCAGCGCGAGGCGCTGAAAAAATACACGCTCGATCTGACCGAGCGCGCCCGCATGGGCAAGCTGGATCCGGTGATTGGCCGCGACGACGAAATTCGCCGCGCCATCCAGGTGCTGCAGCGGCGCAGCAAAAACAACCCGGTGCTGATCGGTGAACCCGGCGTGGGCAAGACCGCGATCGTCGAAGGCCTGGCGCAGCGCATCGTTTCGGGCGAAGTGCCGGAGACGCTGAAAGACAAGAAAGTGCTGGTGCTGGACATGGCCGGCCTGCTGGCCGGTGCCAAGTACCGCGGTGAATTCGAAGAGCGCCTGAAGGCCGTGCTGAAGGAGGTGGCGCAGGACGAAGGCCGCATCATCCTGTTCATCGATGAAATCCACACCATGGTGGGCGCCGGCAAGGCCGAGGGCGCCATGGACGCCGGCAACATGCTTAAGCCGGCGTTGTCGCGCGGCGAGCTGCACTGCATCGGCGCCACCACGCTGGACGAATACCGCAAGTACATCGAAAAAGACGCGGCCCTGGAGCGGCGCTTTCAGAAGGTGTTGGTGGGCGAGCCGAGCGTGGAAGACACCATCGCCATCCTGCGCGGCCTGCAAGAAAAATACGAGGTGCACCACGGCGTGGACATCACCGACCCGGCCATCGTGGCCGCGGCCGAGCTGTCGGCACGCTACATCACCGACCGTTTTTTGCCCGACAAGGCCATTGATCTGATCGACGAGGCGGCGGCCAAGATCAAGATCGAGATCGACTCCAAGCCCGAGGTCATGGACAAGCTGGATCGCCGCATGATCCAGCTCAAGATCGAGCGCGAGGCCGTGAAGCGGGAAACCGACGAGGCCTCCAAGAAGCGCCTGGATCTGATCGAACAGGATCTGGTCAAGCTGGAGAAGGAATACGCCGACCTGGACGAGGTCTGGCGCGCCGAGAAGGCCAACGCCCAGGGCAGCGAGCAACTGCGCAAGGACATCGACCAGCTGAAGTTCCAGATCGAGGAATTCACCCGCAAGGGCGATTTCAACAAGGTGGCCGAGCTGCAGTACGGCAAGCTGCCGCAGCTGGAAAAGCAGCTCAAGGAAGCCCAGGCCAACGAGAGCACGAACGAGAAAGCCGTGCCGAGCCTGCTGCGCACGCAAGTCGGTGCCGAGGAGATCGCCGAGGTGGTCTCGCGCGCCACCGGCATCCCCGTCAGCAAGATGATGCAGGGTGAGCGCGAGAAGCTGCTGCACATGGAAGACGCGCTGCACCAGCGCGTGGTGGGCCAGCACGAGGCGATTTCGGCCGTGGCCAACGCCATCCGCCGTTCGCGTTCGGGCCTGTCGGACCCGAACCGGCCGTTGGGCAGCTTCTTGTTCCTGGGCCCCACGGGCGTCGGCAAGACCGAGCTGACCAAGGCGCTGGCTACCTTCTTGTTCGACAGCCCCGAGCACATGATCCGCATCGACATGAGCGAGTTCATGGAGAAACACTCGGTGGCCCGCCTGATCGGTGCGCCCCCCGGCTACGTTGGCTACGACGAGGGCGGCTACCTGACCGAGGCCGTGCGGCGCAAGCCCTACAGCGTGATCCTGCTCGACGAGGTCGAGAAGGCGCACCCGGACGTGTTCAACGTGCTGCTGCAGGTGCTGGACGATGGTCGCCTGACCGATGGCCAGGGCCGCACGGTGGACTTCAAGAACACCGTCATCATCATGACCAGCAACATCGGCTCGCCGCTGATCCAGAGCATGACCGGCCAGCCCTACGACGACGTGAAAGACGCGGTGTTCGGCGAGTTGAAGAACCACTTCCGGCCCGAGTTCTTGAACCGCATCGACGAGATCGTGGTGTTCCACGGCCTGGACGCCAGCCAGATCGGGCAGATCGCCCGCATCCAGCTCAAGACCCTGTCTGAGCGGCTGGCCAAGATGGAGCTCACGCTGAAGGTGTCCGATCAGGCGCTGGACGAGTTGGCCAAGGTCGGCTTCGATCCGGTGTTTGGCGCGCGGCCGCTCAAGCGGGCCATCCAGCAGCGCATCGAAAACCCGCTGTCGCGGGATCTGCTGGAGGGGCGGTTTCCGCCCAAATCGGTCATCGACGTGTCGGTCGATCCGATCAAGGCGCCGGGCGTGTTCCATTTCCAGGCCGGCACGGCCTGAGCGGCACAGTCCCTGACCGAGCAGCAAGGGCGCCTGCGGCAACGCAGGCGCCTTTTGCTTTCTGGCCCCTGCCTATACTTGCCCATGCTCGACATCTTCCACGCCCAACAGGCCGCCAGCCGCGGCGCGCCGCCCGCGCCGCTGGCCCTGCGGCAAGACCGTCTGGCCCGGGTCCATGCCTTGGTCGAGGAGCACGCATCGGCCTTGTGCGCGGCCGTCCACGCTGATTTTGGCGTGCGCGGCGAGCGCCTGACCGAGATCGCCGACCTGTTCGTGCTGCGCGCCACGCTGGGCGATCTGCGCCGCCACCTGGCGCGCTGGTCGCGGCCCCGGCGCGTACGCACGCCGCTGTACCTGCTGCCGGGGCGCGGCGTGATCGAACGCCAGCCGCTGGGCGTGGTCGGCATCATCGGGCCCTGGAACTACCCGCTGCAGCTGACCCTGGGGCCAGCGGCCACGGCGCTGGCGGCGGGCAACCGGGTGATGCTCAAGCCCAGCGAGATCACGCCGCGCACCTCGGCGCTGCTGGCTGAGCTGGTGGTGGGCCGTTTCGCGCCGGACGAATTCAGCGTGGTGCAGGGCGACGCCGACGTGGCGGCGGAATTTGCGGCCTTGCCGTTCGACCACCTGTTCTTCACCGGATCCACCGCCGTCGGGCGCAAGGTGGCCGAGGCCGCGGCGCGCAACCTGACGCCGACCACGCTGGAGCTGGGCGGCAAGTCGCCCTGCATCATCGACGCTTCGTGCACCGACCTGGACGCGGTGGCGCTGAAGATCGCGCACGGCAAGCTGCTGAATGGCGGCCAGACCTGCATCGCGCCGGATTACCTGCTGCTGCCTCGCGGGCGTGAAGAGGCTTTCACCCAGGCCTTCCGGCGCGCCGTGGCGCAGCTGTTTCCGCGCCTGGAAGGCAACCCGGATTACGCCGCCATCATCACCGAGCGCCACCACGCCCGTCTGCGCGCCCTGCTGGACGAAGCCCGCGCCGCCGGCGCGCGCGTGGAAGACGTGGCGCCTGGCGCGACCACCGACACCAACATCGACACACGCCAGATGCGGCCGACGCTGGTGTTCGGCGCCACGCCCGAGCTGCGCCTGCTGCGCGAGGAAATCTTCGGCCCCATCCTGCCGGTGCTGAGCTGCGAGCGGCCCGAGGACGCCATCGCCCATGTCAACGCCGGGCCGCGTCCGTTGGCGCTGTACTGGTTCGGGCAGGACGCGGCCGCGCGCGACGCGGTGCTGCGCGGTACCGTCAGCGGCGGGGTCACCGTCAACGACACCTTGCTGCACATCGCGCACGAGGGCCTGCCCTTTGGCGGCGTGGGCGACAGCGGCTGGGGCGCCTACCACGGCGAAACCGGGTTTCTGCGTTTCACGCACCCGAAAAGCGTGCTGCTGCAGTCGCGCTGGGCCGCCGGGCACCTGCTGTACCCGCCGTACGGCGAGCGCTTCGCGCGGGTGATGGGGCTGATCCGGCGCCTGCTGTAGGTCGGCGCCATGTCCAGCGAGCACGCCGACGTGATCGTCATCGGTGCTGGCCTGGCCGGCATCGTTTGCGCGCTGGAGCTGCTGGAGCGTGGCCCGCGCCGCGTGCTGTTGCTGGACCGCGACCTGCCGGCCCGCGTGGGTGGCCTGGCGCGCGAGAGCTTCGGCGGGCTGCTGCTGGTCGACACCCCGCTGCAGCGCCGGCACGGCCTGCGCGATTCGCCTGAACTGGCGTGGCAGGACTGGCTGGCTTTTGGTGGTTTCGAGCCGGCCAGCGCCGAGCCGGGCCACCCCGACCACTGGCCACGCCGGTGGGCCGAACACTATGTGCACGACGCGCTGCCGCGGCTGTACCACTGGCTTCGCGACCAGGGCATCCGCTTTCTGCCCTTACCCCTGTGGGCGGAGCGCGGTGTCGGGCCGGGCGAGCCGGGGGCGGCGCGCGGCAATTCGGTGCCGCGCTGGCACGTGGTCTGGGGCACCGGCGAGCACCTGATCCGGACGCTGCTGGAGCGCCTGAACCGACACCCGCACCGCGACCGCCTGACGCTGCGTTTTGGCCACAAGGTCGAGGCGTTGGTAAGTACCCATGGCGCCGTCACCGGCTGCCGCGGCGTGCGGGAGGGCGAGGGCGGTGGCGTGCCTTTCGAGGCCGATGCGTCCCAGGTGGTGATTGCCGCTGGCGGCATCAACGGCGGTGATCTGAGCCTGGCGCGCCAGCACTGGCATCCCGACTGGGGTACGGCGCCGGCCACCTTGCTGAACGGCTCGCACCGTTTCGCCGACGGCACCCTGCACCGCGCCGCCGAAGCCGTCGGCGGTCAGCTCACGCACCTGAACCGGCAATGGAACTACGCCGCCGGCATCGCCCACTGGCATCCGCGCCAGCCGCACCATGGACTGTCGCTGGTGCCGCCCAAGTCGGCGTTGTGGTTGAACGCCCGCGGCGAGCGCGTCTGGCCACCCCTGGTCAGCGGGTTCGACACACGCGAGCTGGTGACCCAGGTGTGCGCGCAGCCCGGGGGTTATTCCTGGCTGCTGATGAACCGCCGCATCGCGCTCAAGGAGCTGGCCATTTCCGGCGCCGAGTTCAACCCCAACCTGCGCCAGCGGCGCGTGTTGGGGGTCGCGCGCGACCTGCTGCTGGGGCAGCCCTGGCTGCTGGATCAGTTGCTGACGCACAGCCGCGACGTGGCGGTGGGACGCGATCTGGATGAACTGGTCAGCAAGATGAACGCCGTGCAGGGCGACGCCGAGGTGCGCGCCGAGTCGCTGCGCGAGGCGGTGGCGCGCTACGACCAGGAAGTGGCCCTGGGCGCCGCCAGCACCGACCCGCAGCGCCTGCGCATCGCCCAGCTGCGCCAATGGAAGGGCGATCGCACCCGCACCTGCGCGGCGGCGCGGATTCTGGACATGGCGGCGCAGCCCCTGATCGCGCTGCGCACGCACATCATCAGCCGCAAGAGCCTGGGCGGTCTGCTGACCGATCTGGACAGCCGCGTTCTGGGGGCGGACGGTCGGCCACTGCGCGGCCTGTACGCCATTGGCGAGGCGGCGGGTTTTGGTGGCGGCGGCATGCACGGCCTGCGTGGGCTGGAGGGCAGCTTCCTGGGCGGCTGCATCTGTTCGGCCCAGCGCGCCGCGCGGGCCATGTCATGAAGCGGGGGACGGTGGCAGGGTTCAGCGCCCTGGCGCCTGGGCAAGGAGCGCCGCGACCTCTTTCGAGAGCCCTTGGTGCGGCTTGATTGGCGGCGGCGCAAAACTGCCGGTTCTGGCTCGGCCTGCGCCCATTCGTACCAGGGTTTCGGCGTGGCGGACGGCACTGGACACGCCGTCGACCACCGGAACCGGCAGGCGGCCCGCGATGGAGCGCGCCAGTCCGGCCAGGGGGGCGCCGGCCAGCACGATGACGTCGGCCCCATCCTCCCGCACGCAGCTTTCCGCCAGCGCCACCAGACGGTCGCCCTGGTTGCCCTGGACGTTTCCGATGTCGGTCAATGATTCGTCCAGGCCTCGGATGCTGGCCAGCCTGCCTTCCAACCGATACGCGTGCACGGTCTCGACGTACCACGCCCGAATGCGCTGAGAGATGGCCACGATCGAGAAGCGCTGCCCGAGCAGGCAAGCACTGGCCAACGCGGCCTCGGTGAGGCCCGTGCTCGGGCAGGGCAAGACTTCGCGCAACGCCAGCAAGCCCGGATCGCCAAAGGCCGCGACGATGACCGCGTCGGCACCGGCATGGTGTTCGGCCGCCAGTTGCGCTGCCGCGTGTGCGCCGAGCATGGCCTCGAAGCGGGTTTCGATGTAGGCCACGCCGCTGCGTGCCGTCAGTACTTCGACGGTCGTGCCCGGGCAAGCACTTCGAACCGCTTCATCGTGAATCAACTGGGACACACTGGTGGAGATATTGGGGTTGATCAGCAGCAGCTTCATGGGAACGAGGTGGTGGTCATGGGGTCCAAAGTGGGCAACGGATCGGCGGGCCGGCCAGGCGCTCCACATGTGCCGCGAACCGAAGCACGCTGGCATCTCCGTAGCGCGGACCGACGATCTGCAGGCCGACCGGCAAATCGCGCGCCAGGCCCACAGGTACCGAGCAGGCCGGCGTCTGGGCAAAGTTGAAGAGCGGAGTGAACACGGCGTGTCCGCGGGGCCCGGCCGGCTGGCCGCCAATCTCGGCGGGCCCGAGTTGGTCCACGGGCCAGGAGACCGTGGGCGTCGTCGGGCACAGCAGTAGGTCGAATCGCTCGAAGAAATGCGCGCAGGCCAGGTGCAGTTTTTCGCGCAACAGCAGCACCTGGGCCAGCTCCCGTCCGGTGTAGTTCAGGCCTTGCCGGATCTGGGCCGCGATGTCGGGGTCGAGCTTGCTTTCTTCCTCGGTCCCCAAGGCCGATCCGTGCAGCGCCGCCAGGCCAGCATGTTGCAAGGCCAACAAGGGAAGCTCGATCAGTTCGGCAGGCCACTGCGGTGCCGCAGCATGAATGCGGTAGCCCTCTTGTTCGAGTTTCTCGACCTGGCGCTCCAGCAGGGCAAGGACGTCGCCATCAATGGGGTAGCCACATCCGAGGTCGGGGCTCCAGGCGATTCGCAAGTCGCGCGACGGCGGGTGATTCCACGGCGCGTCTGGCATGTCCGCCACCCGCTGTCCGCCCCAGTCGGTGGGGCTGTAGCCCAGCAAGGATCGCCACAGCAGGGCGACGTCACCGACGTCGCGTCCCAGTTGCCCGATCACGGACAGGCCGAACGATGGTTCCTGAAATCCCGGCCCATAGGGGACGATGCCAAACGTCGGCTTCATGCCGACCAGGCCGGTGTGGGCCGCTGGTCGCCGCACGGAGCCCCCGGCGTCGGTGGCCAGGGCCAGGGCGCCGATGCCCGCTGCCGTGGCGCTGGCCGCGCCTCCGGAGGAACCCCCCGGGGTCAATCCCAGGTCCCAGGGCGAGCGCGTGGTGCCGTGCAAGGGGTTGCTGGTGACGCCCTTGCAGGCGAACTCGGAGCAATTGGTCATTCCCAGCAGGACGGCGCCCAGGTGGCGCAGTCTGGAGACGGCCCAGGCGTCCTCGGGCGCGACGAATTCGCTGAACAGGCGCGACCCCTGCGTGACACGTTGTCCACGGACCCAGAGGTTGTCCTTCACGGTGATGGGTACACCGGCCAGCGGCAGTTGTTCACCCCGGCCCAGCCGCTGCTCGACCGTGTGTGCCTGCTCAATGACCTGGGTAGGGTCGTGGCGGATGACCGCGTTCAGCGCCGGGTTGACCTGCGTGAGACGATCGATCGTGCTGCGTGCGATCTCCAGCGCGCTGCATTGTCGGGATTGAACCGCAGCGGCCATTTCACGGGCCGACAGCGACCACAGGGCGTCCATCACGGCCTCCACAACGGGCCGCGATAGCCGCGCCCACGCATCCGCGCTGGCGTGGGCCTCTCGCAGCGGAGAAACTGACCGTGACCCGCACGCCCCAGATAGTGCCCGTCTTGCCAGACGACCACGCCGCGCGACAGGGTGATCGCCGGCCAGGCGGTGACCTCGATGCCTTCGTAGGGCGTGTAGTCGACCGCATGGTGCAGCAGCTCGTTTCGAATGGTCCGGGGTTGATCGGTGTCCCAGATGACGATGTCGGCATCCGAGCCGACGGCAATCGTGCCCTTGCGCGGAAACAGGCCATAGAGTTTTGCCGCGTTCGTGGAGGTCAAGGCCACGAATTGATGGACGTCGATGCGCCCGCCTGCGACCCCATGCGACATCAGAAGGGGCATGCGGGTTTCCAAACCAGGAATGCCATTGGGCACCTTGTCGAAAGAGGCGTTGGGCCCGTTCACCTGCTTGCCTGTGGGGCCGCCGAAAGTGAAGGGCGCGTGATCCGACGACAACAGCTGAAACGTGCCGTTGTCCAGACCGTGCCAAATCACCTCCTGGTTGGCTTTGTCTCGTGGAGGCGGGCTGCAAATGCACTTGGCGCCTTCGAAGCCTTCCAGTTCAAGGCTTTCGGCGGTCAGAAACAGGTATTGCGGGCAGGTTTCCGCGTACACCTTCAGGCCCATGCCTTGCGCATGCCGAATTTGCCGCACGGCGTCCCGCCCCGAGACATGGACGACGAGGATCGGAACGTCGGCAAGCTCCGCCAGCGCGATGGCCCGATGGGTGGCCTCCCGCTCGATGAGCATCGGGCGGGCGTGGGCGTGGTAGCGCGGTGCGCTGAGACCGGCGTCCAGCATCTGCTCGGTCAGCCAGGCAATGCAGTCGGCGTTCTCGGCATGAACCATGACCATGGCACCTTCTTGGCGGGCGACGGACAGCAGGTCCAGAATCTGGCGGTCATCCAGTTTCAGCTCGTCGTAGGTCATGTAGACCTTGAAGGAGGTGTAGCCTTCCGCCACCAGCTGGGGCAGCTCCTGGGTCAAGACCAGAGGGGACGGGTCGGACACGATCAAGTGAAAGGCATAGTCGATGGTGGCCTTGCCTTCCGCGCGTCGGTGGTAGTCGTCCACGGCGGCGCGCAACGAATGCCCCTTGAACTGCGCCGCGAACGGGATCACCGTGGTGGTGCCACCGCAGGCGGCCGACCGGGTGCCGGTCAGGAAATCGTCCGCCATGCGCGAGCCGTCTCCGGTCGGTTGATCCAGGTGGCAATGCGCATCCACGCCCCCGGGAGTCACCAGCCTGCCCCTGGCGTCGATGGTGTCGGCGGCGGACCCCAGGCCGGTGCCGATGGCGGTGATTCGTCCGTCCTTAATGCCGATATCGGCCAGGTAAAGATCGGCGGCCGTGGCGATCTGGGCGTTGAGCACAAGCGTGTCGAATGAGGCAGGCATGGGTCAAGCTCCCGGTTGGTCGGCCGCCGTGCCCAGCCAGTGGCGGGCGATGGCGTCGCGACGCGCGATCCAGACGTCGCCTCGCCCCAGCATGTGCTCCAGGATGTGCTCAAGCGCCGCCATCCGACCGGGCCTGCCCAGCATGCGCAGATGCAGCCCCACCGACATCATCTTGGGTGCAACGGCGCCTTCGCGCCATAGCCAGTCGAAGGCATCGTTGACGTAGCCGGAAAAATCCGTGGCCCGCACGAACCGGTGCGTGTGCTGAAACTGCATGTCGTTGGTGTCAAAGGCGTACGGCAGGACGACGTAGGGCCGTTGTCCAGGCCGAGCGAGCGTGCAGGGCAAATCGTCCCCGTAGTAGTCGCTGTCGTAGAGAAATCCTCCTGCCTCCATGAGCAGACGGCGCGTGTTCGGGCTGGCCGCCGAGCGGGTGTGCCATCCCACCGGGCGTACGCCCGTGACGCTCTGGATGACCGCGACGGTGCGTTGGATGGCGGCCCGCTCCTCGGCCTCTGGCATGCGGGCGTGGCTTTCCCAGCGCCACCCGTGGGCCGATACCTCGTGGCCACGGCGCACGGCATCTTGTGCCAGCGCGGGCGAGCGCTCCACCGCACGGCCGCAGGCGCTGACCGTGCACGGCACGCCAAAGCGCTCCAGCACATCCATGATGCGCCACCATCCGGCGCGCGTGCCGTAGTCAAAATGGGACTGCAGGCACGGGTCGGGAATGCCCTCAAGCCGATCAATCACCTCGTAGACCGCCTCGTTGTGACCATCGCCCTCGGAGATCGCGTATTCCGCGCCTTCCTCCAGATTCAGGACAAAGGAAACCGCCACCCGTGCGCCACCTGGCCAACGCGGGTGGGGAGGGTGGGCACCGTATCCAAGTAGATCGCGGGTCATCAGTCGATCCGCATGCCCGCGGTCTTCGCCACTTCGCCGTAGCGCTTGACCTCGGCGTTCAGGAAGGCCTGCAACTCGGCCGGTGTTCCTTTCCCGGGTTCGGCGCCCAGCGCGACGAATTTTTCGCGTGTTTCTGGTTGCGCCAGGACCTGCGTGACCGCGGCGTTGAGCTTGTTCACGATTGGCGCGGGTACCTTGCTGGGCGTCAGCAACAGGAACCACGATGAGAAATCGTAACCTGGTACGCCAGCTTCCGAAAGCGTGGGAAGGTCGGGCGTCAAGGCGGAGCGCTGCTTGGTGCTGACGGCAAGTGGTCGAAGTTTTCCGGCCTGAATGTGCGGGCCCGATGACACCAGCGGATCAATGATCATGTCCACCTGCCCGCCGATCAGGTCGGTGAGGGCGGGTGCGGACCCTTTGTACGGAACGTGCAAAAGGTTCAGCTTGGCCTGGCTGGCGAACATCGCGCCAGCGACGTGACTGGTGGTCGCGTTGCCCGAGGAGGCGTAGGTGTACTTGCCGGGGTGGGCCTTGGCGAGCGCGATCAGCTCGGCCACGTTGCGCGCCGGCACTTCGTTGTTGACGAGAAGCACGCTTGGCAGCGTGGACACCATCGCCACCGGCTGCAGATCCTTCAGGGTGTCGTACGGCAATTTGGATTGGATATGGGGGTTGACCGCGTGACCCACCGTGACGATCAGCAGGGTGTACCCATCGGCCGCGGAGGTGACGGCGGCTTGCGTGGCCACCACGCCGCCGGCGCCCGGCCGGTTTTCCACCACGACGGGCTGCTTCAGGCTGTGGGTCAGGCGATCGCCCATGTACCGGGCAAACACGTCGGCCGTGCCTCCTGGCGGGAAAGGCACGAGTATCCGCAGGGGCTTGGAAGGAAACGCCTCCGTGTCCTGCGCGATCGCGGCGCACGGGACGGCAACGCCGGCGGCGACGATAAGCGTGCCGCCGATGCGGCGAAGGAATTCCTTGCGAGAGGTCGAGGTCATGTGAATCTCCTGTGGGTGAAGTGGATGCCTGCAAGCTTGCAAGCTCCGTGCCATGACTCAGGCGACGGCCTGGGCCTGCTGCCAGTAAGGTTTACCTTCCGCGCCCCACAACTCCCGGCAGGCCTGCTCGGCCTCGGCGCAAATTTTTTCCATGTCCACGCGCGTGGGGCGTCCTTCATCGACCACCACCTCGCCCCCCACCAACACCATGCGCACATCTCGACCTTGGCCGGTGTGCACCAGAACACCGAGCGGGTTCACATGCGGACGCAGGTGCGGGCGTGTCGCATCGAAGACCACCAGGTCGGCTTGCTTGCCGACCGCGAGGCTGCCGATTTCGCGGTCCAGCCCGAGTGCCTTGGCGCCCCCGAGCGTGGCCATGTGAAACACGTGGTGGGGTTGCCACTCGTCATCGACGCCACCCTCCTGGACGCGAGCGGTGGCCAACGCCCAGCGCATCAGCTCGACCATGTCACCATGCTGGGTATCGGTGGCCAGGGCAATGTTGACCCCCGCGCGCTTGAGCGCGGGGGTGGGCGCCAGACGCCCGGAAGCGGCGTTGCACTTGGGGATGTGGACCGCGTGCGCGCCGGCGCGTGCCAACCTGGTGATGTCGTCGGTTGAGACGTAAATGCAGTGCCCGCCCATCAAGCGCGGGTTGAGCAGCCCCACCTCGTCCAGAACCTCGGTGCTGGTGCGACCGGTGCGCTCTCGTACCCGTTCCACCTCCACCTTGCTTTGGCCTAGATGGGTGGACACCACCATGTCGTGGGCGGCCGCGACGCCCGCGATCTCGCGCAGGAAGTCATTGGAGCAGGTGTCCACCGCATGGGCGGCCAGATTCACGCGGACCCGTGGGTGGGCTTTCCATCGGTCGTGCAAGGCAAGCGCAGCTTCGAGGGTGCGCTTGCCGATCGCCGCATCGTATTGCCAATCGCCCTGCGCGACGCGCGCGAAATCCACGTCGTGGATACGCCAGCTGGGACACAGTCGCACGCCGAGCTCTTCCATGGCCTCGGTGGTGATGTCGGCATGGACGAAGTTGTCGCCGATGACCGTGGAGCCGAACATCAAGGCCTCCAGTGCGCCCAGGCGCG
>Ga0209572_1001248_pt1 | contig 19853 bp, 13 predicted proteins | sample EBPBio232012_DNA_FD_185867 | JGI IMG/M metagenome (GOLD analysis project Ga0209572, IMG submission 185867) | Wastewater treatment Type I Accumulibacter community from EBPR Bioreactor in Madison, WI, USA - Reactor 1_1/23/2012_ DNA (SPAdes)... | ecosystem: Engineered > Bioreactor > EBPR >...
ACGCGGGACATGATTGTCGGCAAAATATTTTCTACTCCGGCCGCAATCAAGATGAAAATAGTGTTGGCTGGTGGTTCTTCAATAATCTTTAAAAGCTTATTGGCCGTTTCCGGTTTGAGATACTCTGCCATCCAGATAAACTGAAACTTATGTCCGCCTTCGAAACTCCTCAGCGCTAGATTCTGTATCACCTTGCTGGCCTCGTACACCGAAATGTGAAGCTGTTTATTTTCTTTGGTCAGCCTGTCGCGCCATTCGTCTAAGCCGGTGTATGGATTGATCACAATGTGTTCGCGCCATTCCTTCATCCAGTCATCGCAGGTGGTCTTCTCTGAACCACCATCAGTTTTATTAAAAAAAGGGAACGTGAAAAACATGTCCACAAATTGAAGCGAAGTAATTTTTCGACAAGTTGGACAAGCTCCGCATGAATCCTCTTCGGTTCGATTGGCGCAGGAAACATATTGCGCAAATGCTAAGGCTAAAGGGAATGCACCATTTCCTTCAGGTCCAAGAAACATTATAGCGTGGGCTATTCTTCCTTCGCTATAGGCATGGAGCAATCTCCTCTTTACTTGAGCCTGACCTATTACATCCGCAAATTTCATGTTCCGGCAAACCTAACAATGATTTGATTTTTGATGATTGGAAAAATCAATGAAAAACTTCATGAAGTACGGAAAGTGACTTTATTTCCCTCAAATTTTCCAAGTGAAGTTTCAGAAAAGTGACTAGCGACTCTAATAGCTTTTTGCGAATAGAACTATGCAAACTGACCGGCTGTATTTGAAGCCACTCCTGATCCAACATTTCAAACAGTGCTTGACAACTTTCCCCATCTATATAATGGAAATGACTTGGCCGCTCTTTGCTGAAAGAAGCGGTTGCCATATCAAAGTATGTCACATCTGTATCCTCTACAAAAGGATAGAAACCATAATGACGACTGATTTCCAGTAAACACCAAATATGAAAATTGCGTGCATCTATTGCATCATCTAACAACTGGACACTCTCCCAAAGCAACTTATAGAGTTTCTGATTCACATAATCATCCGGAATAGTCTTGTAAAGCACTTCATCCAAAAAAAGAAGCATAGCAGATTTAACGGGATTGAAATAAGCCTCTGAAAGAGGAACGGCAATTCGCAAATCCTTTAATTGATTTATCTGCGTATTTTCTTTTATGGCTGCCTCAAATTCAACCAACATCATTGGTTGTAAAATATTGGGCTTTGAGATTTTAGAAGATTTTCTTGACTGAATCAAAAAAGTCTTCATACCATGATGCTCCATGAATATTCGACAGATATAACTGTTCTCTTTATACTTGATGTTATGGATAACTATACCCCTTAAAGTCTGATTCATGGCGGATTTCTCTATTCACATTGAAGCGTTCAAATCTCTTTTTGAAGGTCGATTATTATTTTACCTCTTCGTTGAATCTTTGGGTCGCTCCTTTGAAAGGAGAATTTTTGCAAGATTATTCCACCCCATTGACAATCCTGTAACTTCTAATAACTAAAAGTAGTTTTTACCAGTTTTCAGGCAAAATATTGAAGATGAAGCGTTGCCTCGGTAACGCTTGTTTAAAGTTAGGTTAGGCAGGGCAGTCCTCGTGATTGCCCTGTTGTTTTTTATTAAACCCGTTTGACCCCATTCGGTCTCTAACCGCACCAAAGCAAAATCAGATGAAACCTACTCAGGTTAATCAACGTATTAAGCCCCATGCGTCATAAAAAAATTACGCAGTAAACAAATTCAGGTTCCTAACCCTATTTTAAAATTCATCGGATCATGAAAAACTTTTTATCCGCAACTATTTTTCTTTTTGTTGCAACTTCTCTATTGGCACAATCACCCGGAGGAGTAAGTTCCGGACTTCAGCTTTGGCTAAAAGCCGATGCCGGAACATCGACCACTACTGATGGTGCCGCTGTTGACACTTGGGAAGATCAAAGTACTGTTGGTAACCACGCATCTCAAGGCTCATCACCTTTGCAGCCCATCTTCAAAGCAAATCAATTCAATGGACATCCCGCGCTTAGAAATGCCTCGGGTAAATATTTTGATATAGATATGAGCGCTGCTAATGATCAAAGCTTCACGGTATTTACCGTTGTAAAACGTGAAAGCGGAAGCGATGACCAATTCACTATAGGTATACAAGCAAGCGATGATGACGATGGTTTTAGTTTTGGTTATTTGTCTTCAGAAGAAATCGCATTTGATCAATATGGCAACATTATCGTTCTTGATTGTCCTGCATATGCCGGGTCGGCCGAAATACCATCTATACTATTTACAGAGTTCGGCACAGGCACTGGAAAAAAAGAATATCTAGTACGTGACGGTGTAAGCACAGATAAGAAAAACACAAATACTACCAGTTATTATTTAACTGGAAGTGGAAATATTGGAAGAGGTAATGGCGACAACTCGTTTATTGGTCTAATGGCAGAGGTCATCCTTTATGACAGGCTTCTTACCGATACAGAAAAGAAACGAGTTCAGACCTATCTTTCTGTAAAATACGGTCTTTCTATTCCGGTTACACAGCACATGTATTACACCAACTCAAGTTATCCAAATGACTTATTTGGCATAGGAGTGCATAGCGCAAATGGCTTGAATCAGACTTCAAGTTCAAGCATAAATACTGATGATATTCTTGACTTATATGGCGCAAGCAGTTTAGACGATGGTGATTATATCATAGCGGGAAATAACAACGGTGCGACCTCATTCTCTGCATACTCAGGTGGACAATGTGCCGTGGAAAATATTCTTGGAAGAGTTTGGAATCTTACAAAAACAGGGGATCCGGGAGCTTTCACCGTTCGCTTTGATCTCACCGGAATAACCGGCTTCAATTCGTCAGAATTAATGTTGTTGGTTGACAGAGATGGTGATGGTTTTGATGATGAAATTGGAATCACAGGCAGTTATGGTGCACCCTACTTCGAGGTATTAAACCTTGATATACCTACCAATGCCAGAATTACATTAGCAACAGGAAAAAATACTTGGTACGCAGTTGTAAGTGGAAATACCACTGACGCCATTTGGGCTCCAAGCATTAGTGGAACTCCACAGGTACTTTCTTCTTTCTGCAGTAAATCAAATCTTTCCGTTAAAGCAGGTGTAACTGTAAACAACGTATGGAGCACGCTATCATGCAACCGCTTGACCGTAGCATCCGGTGCGGTCTTCAATGCAGGTACGGGCACCATAAATATCACCGGAAATATGTCCATCACCGGAGCTTTCAATGCACAAACAAGTACCGTAGTGATGAACGGGAACACTGCTCAGAACATTTCAGGAGTAGGGATTTTCAACGCCTACAACATCGTAATGGATAATAGTGCAGGAATAACTATGACCTTGACAAGTGGAGGAACCCGAGTAAGAAATTACCTATACGTAAACTCCGGAGTACTTAACACCAACGGAAAACTCACGCTTATTTCAGATGCAACCTCTACAGGCATGATTGCAGCCCTTACAACAGGATCTATTAACGGAAATGTTACAGTCCAGCGCTATAGCAATCGCACAGTGGCAGGATGGTTCAACCTTGCTTGTCCAATACAAAACGCAACGGTACAAGAATGGAATGATGACCTGGTAACGACTGGCTTCGCGGGTTCTGACTTTCCACCTCCCGGGTATACTTTCAACAATGTGAAGCACTACGATGAAACAGCATCAGGCAATATGAATGCGGGATTTGTTGGAGTAAATAATATTACAGAAACACTACAAGCAAGGAAAGGTTATTTCGTTTACATGAATGCCGGAGTAATGAACTTGGATGCCACAGGTACTATTTACTCAGGCACTCAAAACATGCCGGTTACTTATACCAATACCGGAAGTCCGACCAATGATGGCTGGAATCTATTGGCCAATCCATACCCATGTACCATTGACTGGAATTCTGCCAATTGGACAAAAACCAATATGAATAACGCAGTTTACGTTTGGAATCCGGTAACGAATCAATACGCAAGCTATGTTGGTGGTGTTGGAACACATGGTGGCTCACGCTACATACCGAGTTCACAATCATTCTTCGTAGTAGCTAATGCGGCTTCTCCAGCTTTGGTTTTGCAAGAGACTTGTAAATCTTTGGTTCAGGGCTCTTACAAAATGGACGATGAACCAACCGAAGTATTTACCTTAAGCATTTCAAAAGATGCACTGTATGATGAAACCACTTTGGTTTTAAATGAATATGGGACACTGAACTTTGAGTCTGATGTAGATGCTTATAAGCTGCGCAGTCCTATGACTGAAGCACCTTATCTCGCAACCATAAGCAATAGTGGACATGACTTGTCTATCAACGCCTTTGCAAACATGGATAACGAAGTAATCATTCCATTGCGATTGGAAGTAGGTGAAACCGGAGTTTACAATATTTCACACAGAGGTCTTGAAGTATTCTCTAACGGTGCATGCATCGCTTTAGAAGATTTACTTACAGGAATAATTTATCCTTTGAATCAACACAGTGAAATTCCACTACCACTCAATGCCGGAAACACCGACCTACGTTTTCAACTTCGCATAGGCGGTACCAAGCTAGGAGCAGTTACAAGTTCCGGTTGTCCAGGATTGAACAACGGCACTGCTACTGTAGCCATCAGTGAAGGAAACGCTTATGATTTGACTTGGCTTGATCAAACGAGTGAAGTGATACACACTGCCTCCAGCGTAACAAGCGATTATGAAATTTCGGGTTTAGAAAATGGAATGTACACCTTGCAAATTCACAACAACGGTATTTGCGGAACAACTGAAACTGTATTTTTTGTTGATCTTCAAGATGAAATCAATGCCGAAGCAACTGTTATTCCTTCTACTTGTCCTAGCACAAATGACGGAAATGTGGTGCTGAACATTACGGGTGGAGAAGGAAAATACAATGTTCAATGGAGCAATGGAACACAACTTAGAAATCTTGAAAATGTCGCTCCCGGTGATTACACCGCATTTATCTCAGACCTTAAAGGTTGTAATAAAACTATTCTCGTAAGTGTTACCTCAGAAAATAGTTTAGTTAGTTCTTTTGAAACAACACAAGAATCGTATGAGCTTAAAAATGGTGCAGCTACTGTGGATTTTTACAACACAAGTGAAAATGCAAACACCTATAAATGGAACTTTGGTGATATTACCATTGAAAATAATGAGACCAATCCATCACATGTGTTCAACAAAGTTGGAATCTATGATGTAAAGCTCGTTGCAGCTAACGGAGATTGTGAAACATACAGCACAAAATCCATCAAGATAATGAACGCCAATAATTCCATACCGGAGTTCGCTTCTGAAATAATAGGAACATTAACAGATGAAGGTGCACAATTGATGTTCTTCTTCAATACACCACGTAAACTAAAAATTTCCGCATACAACGTATTGGGTCAACAATTAATAGAACCAATGGTTGGCGTTTATGAAAGACAAACAATTTCTTTTAGCGAAAAGCGCTACGCTTCGAATGCTTTGATTGAAGTATTGGACATGAATAGTGGAGAAAGAACTGTGATTCGTTTAGCCAAATAACAATTTACAAAACCAAATGGGAAGGCCGATAGAAAATTCTATCGGCCTTTTATTTTGAACTCAATAACGAGATTTCCTCATTTTTGCACCATGCAAGAAGAAAAGCAAAAAGTAATGCTTGGGTTGAAATTGCCGACCGATCCAAGATGGGTAAATATTGTAGAAAAGGACATTGAAGAAATCTTAACTGATCATGCTTACTGCGAACAAAAAGCAGCAAGCAATGCCATTAGTTGCATTGTAAAGTTTGCAGAATATCCTGATGTGGTGGATGAAATGGTGAGAATCTGCCAAGAGGAAATAACACACTTCGGAATGGTACATGACGAGCTCAAAAAGCGCGGATTAAAACTTGGCAGAGAACGTAAAGATGAATACGTTCATGATCTTTCTTCTTTTATCATGACCGGTGGCGGAAGAGAGCAAAATTTGGTTGAACGCATGCTTTTTTCGGCTATGATAGAAGCACGCAGTTGCGAGCGTTTCAGATTACTTAGCGAGAACATTGCTGATGAAGACCTTCGTTCTTTTTATCGCGAATTGATGGAAAGTGAGGCTGATCACTATACAACTTTCATAGGATTTGCCCGCAAATACGGTAAAGGCATAGACGTAGATAAACGTTGGAAAGAATTTCTTGAATTTGAAAGCTCACTAATGTCCAAATATGGCAAGCAACAAACCATGCACGGATAAAGCAGTATGAAATTCCGTGTTGCATCCATCCATGACGTTCCTGTTATTCAAAGAATTGCTAACGAATGTTGGCCCGTTGCTTATGGTGAAATACTATCAAAAGAGCAAATCGTTTATATGCTAGATAAGATGTACAGCAACACAGCACTTGAGCATCAAATACTTGAAGAAGGTTGTGAGTTCATTATAGCTACAATAGACAATGAGCCAATCGGATTTGCCTCGTGGAGTTTGCTGTCTCAAGAAATTGCTAAACTTCACAAACTTTACCTGCTAAGCTCCAGAAAGGGAAAGGGATATGGAAAAAAATTAATGCATGAAGTAATAATAAGAGTCAAAGAAGTTAAAGCGACAACCTTAGAACTTCAGGTCAACAAAAACAATCCTTCACAGCTATTTTATTTAAACTATGGTTTTGAAAGAGCGGATGAAATTGTTATTGACATAGGCGGTGGATTTGTAATGGACGACTACTTGATGCGATACAAGTTATAGCATCAATCTCTCCAAGTCTTGGTGCCCGTTCCCTTTGCCCCATTCGCTTTTAGTTTCTTAAAATCCTCTTCAATGCCTTCGCTAGGCTTGCGCGTATAAGTAGATACCCATTTTCCTTCCTTATCCAGCATAACCGCATGAGGTATTGATCGTACATTATACTTTTCGGTTAGTAGTGGATCGCCCGTTCCATAGAGGAATGTAAACTTTTGGTCCTTGTGTTCTCTAATATATTTTTTATAGGCTTCATAATCATCGTCCATATTAATGGCAATAATTTGAACATCGTGCTGATAAACTGAATGTAATTTTTGAAGCAATAGAAGTTCTTTAATGGAAGCCACATTCCAAGAAGCGAAGAAAAAAATATAGATTGGCATACCTGTATGCTCAGACAATATCCATTTCTCCCCCTTTAAATCAGCTAGAATGAAATCTTCACTATCCGCTCCTTTTTCAAACTGTCTTAGCTCATGAACAATATTAGTTGCCGCAGCGTTTTGGTCTCTGTTGAGCAACGCTCCGGCCGCCTTACCAATCGTTTTTAGGATGGCTGCCTTTGAGAATTTTTTCTCATAGTAGCTATTCTTAAGATTAATCAACAAGGCAAGCGATCTTACATCAATATCTAGCACAGAAGAGTCATTTTGAAAATGAGCCGAAAGTTTTTGAAAATCATTTTCACCATTGATAATTTTTGAGAGCGTTTCCTGCTGCAAACTGGTACTTTTTGAAAATAGATTTCTATAAATCAAATCGAAACACTTAACATAAGCAGGGTTTTGATACAAGACCGGTTGCGAATGAAAGTACTCCTGATAAAACCTCTTACGACTTAGACCTGAGAGATATTTAATTTCGCCCAAAGAGTAACGCACATAATCTTTAAAAAATAAATTATCGAAACGGCTACTATACTTCATTTCCATAGCACTCATAAAAGAAGCAACCGCCTTTGGAAAATCTGTTAATGCAGCATTTTTGGTTGAATCCGAATCGGCTACCGGCATTTTGTAGATGTCTGACTTTTGAGCTTTATTACCCAGTGTGCTTCTGTATACCTCCGCTCCTTTAAACTCATCGGCCACAAAATCAAAGTAATGATCATTGATAAATTGAATATAATCTGCATTGAAGCTTCGAATGAGTATATTCAAATCATCCTCCGGTAATTTTGTGAAGTCCAAAGGAATTTCTGTACGATCAAATCTTTTTGACTCCGCAACCGCGGAAGGTGGAAAAGTGATTTCGTAAGTGTGATTAGGCTCTATATAAAGTGCACCATCCATTCGGGCAATAGAGATTGTGACACATTGAGTTTCTTTGATGGATAACTCAAATTTGAAACTACCGGTTTCGTTTATGTCCTTGATTTCAATTACCTCTCTTCGTCTTGAAACGGCATCGGAGTTTTTAAACAAAACAACCTTCTTACCCGCATATTCCTTAGCCACACCAACAATTTGGACTTGCTGTGCCACCAAACCGATAGAACAAAAGACAAAGAATAATTGAAAAATAAACCTACCCATGTATATCAATCTTGTCCGGTAAAAACTGCGAAACGTCTCCTTTATTTTTCAAAATCTCACGAATTACAGTGCTGTGTACTGAAGCGAATTGAGTATCGGTAAAAATCAAAATCGTCTCTAGCTCTTGCCACAATGCTTTGTTCATGTGCGCAATAGATCTTTCGTATTCAAAGTCGCCTCCATTTCGCAATCCCCTTAGCAAGAACTTTGCCTCTTTTTTTCTGCAGTAGTCTACCGTAAGTCCTTCAAAGAAATCAGTGCTCACGTTGCTCAAATCCTGAAAGGTTTTGTCAATCCATTCCTTTCGTTTTTCTAATGAAAACATACTTTGCTTGGATGTGTTAATACCTATAGCAACAATTATCTCATCAAAGAGGTGGGCTGATCTGCGCACAACGTTTTCGTGTCCCTTGGTTATCGGGTCAAATGACCCTGGAAAGACTGCAATCCTTTTCATAAAACAAACCTAAGTAGCAACTTACAAATACGGTATGCCGGCACAAAGAATTTTATTCTGGTCTAAAACAGGAAACTGCGCCAATGGCGCAGTTTCCTGTAAACAACTACTTTCAGAAAAACAAAATGGACTAATCCACTTTGATAACCTTTAATATCTCAGATGTATTTTGACCATCCACCTTTATCAAGTACATTCCTGATGAATAGGCAGATATATCAATGATTCGATTGCTGATAAGAGAAACAGTATCAATAACACGACCATTCAAGTCCATAATTGTTGCCGACCTAAGAGCATTTCCGTTGACAAACAGCAGCGCTGTTGTTTGATTTGGATAAATCGTAATTTCATTTTTTGAATCCTCACCTACACCAGGACAAATTTCCACTGTCATCGTTGCAGAAGCCGATGCAGGAAGAACACAAGCGCCATCTCCAGCCACGAAATAAGTCAATGTATGTACGCCAACACCAGCAACGGAAGGACTAAATATTCCATTGTTCACACCATTACCACTCCATGTTCCACCAAGAGGATCGACAGTACCTAATTGGAATGGCGCATCTATAGTACAAACCGAATTGGGATTAAGTGACATCACAATTTCAGCTGGCTTAGCTAACCAAATTAAAGCATCGGTATCATCACAATCATTGTTAGAGGCAACATAACCGTCTGGTTGCACACAGTCTTCTATAGCGTCATTGGGATCACCGTGGTTGTCGGAATCGTCATCGGCATACCACATAGAGGTTGCAAGATTTATCAACTCTCCTTCTTGACAAAGTTGGCATTCACTTAGGTTAGGAACGTTGTCAATATTCCCATCGCAATCATCATCCACGCCATTGCAAACCTCTGCTTTCAAAGTGAAGACAACGCTAATGGTTTGATTGCTTTCAACGTTTTCAAAAGTGTATGATGTTACTACGCCCACAGAGTTGCCATTTACCAATACATCTGTAATTTCATATCCACAGTCAGGAACAATGGTATATGTTTGACTGTCGCCTTGGTTCACGTTTGTGTCTCCCATAGGAGTAATGGTTCCTCCGCTGTTGGCTGAAGATGTAATTATAACGAAACACAGATTGGTGACTTCGTTGTCGTTATCATCACAGTCCCCGTTATTGCTTACATATCCATCGGGTTGAATACAGTTGGCTATAACAACTTCAACATTTCCAAAGCCATCTCCATCCGCATCTTCATACCAATCCATCTCTGGAAGTGTGGTCAACGTGCCTTCTTCGCATATCTCACACTCCGATAAATTCAGCCCATTATCAATGTTACCATCGCAATCATCGTCAATACCATTACAAACTTCCGTAGCGAACGGATGAACCGCATTGTTGTTGTCATTACAATCTCCACCAGCGGTAACATATCCGTCCGGAGCAGAACAAGCCTGAACAGTATTGGCATCGCTGCCATAACCATCACCATCCGTATCTTGATAATAAATAGTCAATAATCCTTCGTCAACAGACCCATCACAATCATCGTCCAGTCCATTGCATATTTCTGTTACTCCCGGATTAACATCTCCATTGAGGTCATTGCAATCGTCTCCATTTAAAACAAAGCCCAACGGAGCGGAACAAGCCTGAACAGAAACTGCACTATTACCATAACCATCACCATCCGTATCTTGATAATAAGTAGTCAATAAACCTTCGTCAACTGAACCATCACAATCATCATCAATACCATTGCATATTTCTGTCTTTAACGTATAAGTAACGCTAATTGAACCTGAAGATACAAGTGGAGAGAAGGTATAAGAAGATGCAATTGCAACAGGTGAACCATTCACAGTAACCGAAGAAATTTCATATCCGCAATCGGGCGTGAACGTATAGGTAGGTGTATCACCTGCCTCATAGCTCACGACTCCTGAGGGTGAAATGGTACCACCAGCTCCAGTGGAAGATGTAATAGAAATTCCTCCTCCACAAACTATAACATTAACGGAATAAACCGGAGATACACGTAAACATCCACCGGCATTTGCAACTGATACATAATAAGAGTAGGAGCCCAATCCCGGGCTAACAGAATAAGACTGAGAATTTGCACTGCCTATTGGCGTATTAGCCGGAGAAGTATACCATTGATAAGTCGCAGTTGGTAAATTATTTCCTTCTGTCAAAGAAATGCCATCCTCCACACAAACTTCAGTTTCTCCTTCAATCACTGCCGGTTGAATACCTGGAGTGTAGCGCATTCTTGTGTTAGCGTTGAAGTATTGACCAGCACCGTGTGTTATAGCATCAGTATTAGACGTCCCTTCATTGGTATTCGTGTTACTTGTACTGCCATTTCTAGAACGATTGCGAAAATCCGCATTGGAAGCACCTCTCAGCCCCACCTGTGCAGACAATCCGTTGCTATCAATACAAATCGGTCCTTGGTTCTTGTGAATGATGTCTATAGTATTACTATTAACTCCACCGTTTTCGTAAAGCTTTATTTGAAAATCGTAACGATTCCAATCACTAAATCCTACGAAAGTGCAAAAACCACCATCATTACCCTGTGGTTTAAATGCTGACCACTCAATAGTGACAATGCGATCAGGAGCAGTTCCTGAAGTTTGCACCATTATTTGGGGAGTATTTGTAGCGTCTTCATGTGCTTGAATGTTTGCACCAAGAGCAGATATAGCACCTGTATAGGCCGCAGTTGCATTCGAAATCGGATTGGTAATCATTCCTGGATTAGTGCTTCCAAAGAAAATAAATCCGTTGGCACTAATATTAAAAGACGTATAGAGTGTACCATTAAAATCAAAAGTGAATCCTGACGGAAACGCATTGTTCATGTAGTTCTGATCGTCAATTGCAAGACCACTATCAATCACGGTTGTTCCCGAACCGTTCAATATAGAAGTCCAGTTCGGTGTTGGAGTGTTCCCATAAGTATATCCGCAAGTCAAATTGGACACAGGTGTTTGCGCATAGGTCTTGCTGCTCCATAAAATAAAGAACAAAAGAAAATGCAAAAAGGATTTTGAGTGAGTAGTGAGTTTGTAAATCTGAATCATTAAGTTGTTTGTTTTTATTTTCGATTGAATGCTATTCCAAATCCTTAAAAACACCCACACGAGTTGGAACGTTGCGCGAATATGTATAAAAACTGTTGAGAAGAATTGTACACATATTCTTTTTACAACAGTTCGGTAAAAAACCCCCCCGAATTGGGGGCTAAGACATCTTGCGTTAAAAAAAAACGGCCACCAAAAGGCGGCCGCACGCTTAATAATAAAATCGCTCTATCTATTTCTTTTTCTTGGCTGTTGTGGTCACAGCAGGCTTCCATTTCGCCACAGCTTCGTCAACTTGTGTTTTAAAGAAGAAACCATCTGGATTTTTATTTCCAAGCTCTTGTGCTTTCACTGCCCATTCGTAAGCTCCTTTTGTATCACCTTTTCCTGCGAGTGCCTGTGCTTTTACCCATTGATTAAACCATTTGTCACTGGCAAGACTTATAGAAGTATTTGCATACTCCAATGCTTTATCATAGTCCTTCTTATCCAAATAGTATCTCGCAGTATTGTTGTATTGAGACCAAACACCACCAAGCGTTTTAGAGATGTTCTCTTCCGCTTGTTTGTCCGTTGCTACTTTTACTTGAAAGTCCACACGAATTTTTTCCCACTCAAGTTGCACATAGGCATCATTATCGGTAGTGTTTACAATTGAATATTGAAGACGTTCGCGTGAAGCAATGTTATTCGGAATGGTCTTCACTCTAACTACATCATCTGCTTGTTTGTATGAGCCTTCAGATGCATTCACATCTTTATTGATTATGAAAGTCCACTCAGCTTTCGATGGTATAGCAAAGAGCGAATAAGTTCCTTTAGATACTTCGGTTCCATTGATGGTAACATTTTGGCTAAAAGTGATCTTCGTAGCAGCATTTGCACCCGCTCTCCATACTTTGTCATATGCCACCAAATCGCCCCAGATTGTACGACCTTTAACACCTGGGCTACTGTATTCAATTGTGATATCAGTCAAGCCTACCTGCTGCATTACTGAGGCCTTCGGGCTTGGAGCCGGCAACTGAAGTTGTCCATTGGTGAGGTTAAGTTGAAATACGGCTAGAATAATTAAAGCCACTTTCATAAAAGTACTGTTTGTCATTTCGTTTGTTTTTGAGAAGTGTAATTGCAATGAATTTATTAGAGGCGCAAATTTAGCCGTGTCCTAAATCAGCAGTCCCAAAGTTTCCTAATAACTCGGTTATTGATAAAGCTCAAAACATTCTGAACCGCTTGAATTGAAATAGACGATTTCCACCAAAGAAGACCCTGTGTACCTAAATTTGGCGCGTTCTGTGAGCACATTAGATCAAATACAACAGCCTATTGCTGAGGAAATGAAGGAGTTTGAATCCTTCTTCCGTAAATCCATGAAAAGTGATAGCCTGCTACTTGACAAAATCACGTATTACGTTATCAAACAGAAAGGCAAACAAATGCGCCCCATGTTTGTTTTTCTCTGTAGCAAACTCTGCGGTGGAATTACTCCAGCTACCTACACGGCTGCTTCTATGATAGAACTTTTGCACACAGCAACACTAGTTCACGATGATGTAGTGGATGTCGCTAACACGCGCAGAAGCTTCTTTTCCATCAATGCGCTTTGGAAAAATAAAATAGCTGTCCTTGTTGGTGATTACTTGCTTTCGCGTGGCTTGCTGCTGAGTGTAGACAACAATGAGTTTGAACTACTTCGTATCGTTTCTACCGCGGTAAAAGAGATGAGCGAAGGCGAATTAGTACAACAGGAAAAGTCGCGTTTGCTCAATATTACCGAGTCCGTTTATTACGACATCATTCGCCAAAAAACTGCTTCTTTAATTGCGGCCTGCTGTAGAAGTGGTGCCAATGCCGGTGGTGCTTCAATGGAAGATCAAGAAAAAATGTACCGCTTCGGACTGAATGTTGGGCTTGCCTTTCAAATCAAAGATGACTTGCTGGATTATGGATTTGGAGAAAAAATAGGCAAGCCTGTGGGTATAGACTTGCAAGAACGCAAAATGACTTTGCCGCTTATTTATACTTTACAAAATAGCGATTCATCAACCAAGCGACTGCTCATCAACATTGTAAAACGTCACAATACGGAAACAAGACGCATTAAAGAATTGGTTGACATTGTCATAAAGACCGGTGGAATTGATTATGCACGTAAAAAAATGGAAGAATTTCGTGACAAGGCCCTTACTATTCTTGATACCTTTCCCGCAAGTACTTCTAAGACTGCGTTACATCAGATGGTTCATTATACAATTGACAGGAAGAAATGAGGTTTCATATCACCGTTTATATAGCAACATTAGCTTTAAACATTACTCTATACAGCTGTAAAGACGAGACGAAAGCACCTGCTCAAAAGGCCGGTATTATTGAGTTCTCTATACCCAATACCGAAGAGGAAATAAAAGAAAAATATCCGAACGGGGTCCATAAAACTTCAATATTCTATAGTACAGACACCAAGGAAAAAGTAGCTGAAGTGAGTTTCCATGATAATGGCCGGCCGTATACGAATCGCAAATTCGCAAATGGAACCATGAATGGAGAATCATGGAGCTATTATAAAGATGGCAAACCTTGGAGCCTGAATACTTTTAAAAATGGCGCACTTGACGGGAAATACAAGACATGGCACGAGAATGGCCAAGTCAACATTGAAGGCCAATACATAGAAGGCAAAGAAGATGGCGATTGGCTAACCTTCTACCCCAATGGACAAATCAACACGCGCGGTCTCTACAACTTGGGCAAAAAAACGGGGGTGTGGTCCTCATACAGTGAAGAAGGTAAACTTTTAAAAGAGCAAGATTTTACCAAGTAGTAACTTCAACAGCCAAGTGTTAGCACTTCGGTTGTCTTCAATCTTATCGTAGCTATCCAAAAAATAGTTTTGTAAAAGGCGCGTTATTGCCTTGAAAATCATGAATCGTTTTTTGTCCATACTTGCTTTTGCATGGTGTTTTCCTCTTTCTTCTCTAGCATTTATGGAAGACAATGCGGCACGTTTAGAATACATCTCCAGTTGGAAAGATGAAGCCATTTTGCAAATGGCTGAGCATAAAATACCGGCAAGTATTACGCTTGCTCAGGGCATACTTGAAAGTGGTGATGGCATGAGTCGCCTTGCCAAAGAAGGCAACAATCACTTCGGTATCAAATGTCACAACGATTGGCAAGGCAAGCGCATTTATGAAGATGATGATGCCAAACAAGAGTGTTTTCGCAAATACAATACAGCGCATGAATCGTATGAAGACCATTCGATATTCCTCAAGAAAAAACGCTACGAATCGCTTTTCAAATTGGATGCTGATGATTATAAAGGCTGGGCAAAAGGGTTGAAAGAATGTGGATATGCCACCAACCCAAAATATCCGCAGTTACTTATTACTATCATCGAAAACTTCGATTTGGCTCAATACGATAAAATCGGAATGGACTATATCCGCAAAGGCAAAGTACCTGAAGGCGGTGGCGAACCATTGGCAACTACCAAAACCGACAGCAGTAAAGAGACAAAGAAAAATACCAAAAACAACAAGCGAAGCCGAGATGAGAAGGACGAAAGGATGGACATAACCATTTCGAACAACCGAAAAGTTCAACTAAGTGAAAACAGAATCAAGTACACTGTTGTAAAATCCGGTGATACACAAGAATCCATCGCTAACGATATGGACATGAATCCTTGGCAAATACGCAGATACAATGATTTAAGCGGAGATGAAAAACTCAAAGAAGGCGAAATAATCTATCTGCAACCCAAACGCAATAAAGGAAAAGAAAAAACCTACACGGTTCAAAAAGGCGATAACCTTTGGGGTATTTCGCAGAAAAAAGGAATCAAACTCAAAAAACTCTGCGATTTGAATGGGTTGGAACCGGATGCCCAACTCACTTCAGGAAAAACATTAAAACTCAGGAAATAAAAAAATCCCTCTCAAAATTTTGAGAGGGATTTTCTTTTGTTGCCCGACCTGGATTCGAACCAAGACAAACGGTACCAAAAACCGTTGTACTGCCATTATACTATCGGGCAATCAATACTTTCCTTTGAAAGCGGGCGCAAATTTAATCAGACATCGCAACTTTACAAGTAGATTTTTCAGAAGACCTTACTTTAGCCTATCCAATCAAATTTTTTCGGGTGAAAAAAATTCTCAACTACATCAATGGCGCCCTAAAGGAACCGTTGAGTAAATCATACATCGACAATATCAATCCCGCCACAGGAAAGGTCTATTCCCTTATACCTGACAGCGGAAAGGAAGACGTAGAAGCCGCCTTCCAAGCCGCACAAAAAGCCTTTCCGCTTTGGAGCAATACGTCTGCAAGCGAACGCGCACGTATCATGCAGCGCATAGCCGATTTGATTTTAGAAAATATAGACGCACTTGCCTTGGCGGAAAGTATCGACAACGGCAAACCCGTTTCCTTAGCTAAAACGGTTGATATTCCTCGTGCCGAAAGCAATATTAGATTCTTTGGAACAGCCATTATGCACTGGTCAAGTGAGGCGCACATCATGGAAAACAGTGCTATCAACTACACCAACCGCAAACCGATTGGAGTTGTAGGCTGCATTTCTCCTTGGAATTTGCCACTCTATTTGTTTACCTGGAAAATTGCTCCCGCCATTGCCGCAGGAAACTGTGTGGTAGCCAAGCCATCAGAAATTACTCCGATGACAGCATTTCTTTTCTCTGAACTGTGTATTGAGGCAGGACTTCCTGCGGGTGTGCTCAACATTGTTCATGGTTTGGGAACAAAGGCAGGTGAAGCCATCATCAGTCATCCAAAAATTAAAGCCATTTCATTCACCGGTGGAACGGCAACGGGCAAACACATTGCCTCGGTTGCTGCGCCTATGTTTAAGAAATTATCGTTGGAGCTTGGAGGCAAAAACCCCAACATCATTTTCGCTGATTGCGATTTTGAAAAAATGCTCTCCACTACTCTGCGCTCTTCGTTTGCCAATCAAGGTCAAATCTGCCTTTGCGGTTCTCGCATCTTGGTAGAAAAAAGCATCTATGAAAAATTCAAAACGGCCTTTGTAGAAAAAGTAAAAAAAATGCAAGTAGGTAATCCACAAGATGCGCAAACCAAGTCGGGCGCTGTCGTGAGCGAAGGCCACATGAATAAAGTCCTTTCCTATATACAACTCGCTAAAGAAGAAGGTGGCACCATTCTTTGCGGTGGCGAACGCGTTCTGCTCAACGGTGAAAATGAAGGTGGATACTTTATCCAACCAACCGTTATAGAAGGACTTGGTCCTGATTGTCGCACCAATCGCGAAGAAATATTTGGCCCTGTGGTAACACTTCAAACTTTTGAGACCGAAGAAGAAGCTGCTTTGCTCGCCAACGCAACGGAATATGGTTTGGCGTGCAGCATTTGGACAAGCGACTTAAACCGCGCTCATCGCTTCTCTTCGAAAGTGGAAAGCGGAATCGTATGGGTGAACTGCTGGCTACTGCGCGATTTGCGCACACCTTTTGGCGGAGTGAAAAACTCAGGCGTTGGCCGCGAAGGCGGTTGGGAAGCTTTAAGGTTTTTTACCGAGGCTCAGAATGTGTGTGTGGAGTTAAGCTCAACACATTAATGCTTGGTAGTAAAATGATACACAAACGACATCGCCATATAAAGCATTAAAGCCACAGGAACTGCTAACAAGAATGGCTGCCCTGTTGCCAAAACTGAGATAAGCAAAAAAATGATTAAACCAATATAGATAAAAGGAATACGGTTGGCTTTAAATCCACCGGGCTTGAATTTGAAGGAAAACATTTTGATGTTTGAAATCATCAAATAAGAAGTCAACACGAGCATTACCAATATAACATTCAGCGAAATTGAAACGAATGAATCATGTTCATGTCCGCTGATGCTCCACATGACAAGCGCAATAGAACCCCAAAACAATCCATTTGCGGGCGATGGCATTCCTGTGAAATCATTCGTTTGATCGGTTGAAATATTGAATTTGGCCAAACGCCAAGCCGCACACGCCACATTGATAAACGCCAAGTGTTTTACCCATTGCCATTCAAAAGGCAATTCACTTTCCAGCATGCTGAAGATGATGACCGATGGAGCAAGTCCAAAGGAAACAACATCTGCAAGCGAATCAAGTTGCTTGCCCATCTCACCGGAAACCTTTAGCGCACGAGCAACTGCGCCATCCAACAAATCCAAGAACCCGGCAACAAACAAAAGAAAAACAATGGCATTGGCATGGCCGTTCCTTGCCACATCCAATACCACATAACTGCCGCAAATAAGATTGCCAAGCGTAAATAAGTTCGGAATGAATGCTCTGATTTTCATTGCGACAATATTAAACGCTAAAGTTTATGTCCTTCTATAAGATGATTTGCACAAACCAATAAAAGCTTTCCTCTTAGCTTTACCCGACCAATTTATTTCAACGATGATTTCTCAAGAACATCCCAAGAAGCTCTTTTTGCTTGATGCCTACGCACTCATCTTTAGAGCTTACTACGCTTTTATACGCGCGCCTAGAATCAACTCTAAAGGTTTGAATACGGGAGCAATGTTCGGCTTTACCAATACATTGCTTGATATACTCAACAATGAAAAACCAACACACATAGCTGTTGTGTTTGATGCACCGGAGCAAACTTTGCGCGAGATTGATTACGAAGCATACAAAGCCAATCGTGGTGAAACTCCCGAGGACATCAAATTGGCTGTGCCATGGATTTATAAAATCATTGAGGCATTCAATATCCCTACCATGCAATCACCGGGCTACGAAGCCGATGATGTGATAGGAACGCTTGCTAAAAAAGCAGAGAAAGAAGGCTTTATTACTTATATGATGACAAGCGATAAAGATTATGGTCAGCTAGTAAGTGAAAACATTTTTGTCTATCGCCCGGGAATTGCAAAAAGCCCCGCTGCTGTTTTAGGTGTTGCAGAAGTATGCGAAAAATTCGGCATTCAACATGTTGGTCAAGTGATAGACATTTTGGGAATGATGGGCGATGCGGTGGACAATATCCCCGGAATTCCTGGCATTGGTGAAAAGACAGCAACAAAACTTGTGAATGAGTTTGGTTCGTTAGAAGGTTTGCTTGCCAATACAGACAAACTCAAAGGCAAGCAAAAAGAGAACGTAGAAAATTTTGCCGAGCAAGGAATCATGTCCAAAAAACTTGCAACGATATTGCTGGATGCTCCCAATGAAATTAATGAAGAGGAACTAAAAGTAAAAGAATGGAACAAAGAAGCACTAAAAGAAATCTTTGGTGAGTTGGAATTTAGAACGCTTGCTAAACGCATACTTGGCGAAGATCTTTCGGCAACGAGTGAAGCCAAACAAGGCAGTTTGTTTGGTGATGATGAAATTTCATCGCCCGCATCGAAGGAGCAAACTCCAACAGATTTAAAAACAATTGCCGATGTAGAACATCATTATACATTGGTACAAACGGATGCGGAGATTGATGCATTGATAAAAACATTGATGTCAGCTTCTTCATTCTGTTTTGATACAGAAACAAGCGATATAGAGCCTATCAATGCGTTTATGGTAGGAATGTCATTCTCCGTAAAACCGCATGAGGCTTATTACGTAGCCGTTCCGCACGATATAGAAGAAGGAAAAAAAGTTGTGGCCAAATTCAAACCTGTGTTTGAAGACACTACGAAAGAACTTATCGGGCAGAACTATAAGTACGATTACAAGATGCTTCACAAGTATGGCATCCAAGTGAAGAATCGCATCTTCGATACCATGGTTGCACACTACTTGCTCAATCCGGATGGCAAGCACAACATGGATTTCCTTTCGGAAGTATATCTTGGTTACACCCCTGTTTCCATCGAAACGCTGATAGGCAAAAAAGGAAAAACGCAAGGCTCGATGGCCGACCTTTCTCCTGAAGAAGTGAAAGATTATGCTGCAGAAGATGCGGACATTACACTTCAACTTAAAGAGAAGTTTGAACCTGAAATTGAAAGCACGGAAGTCAAAAAACTTTATGATGAAGTAGAGATTCCTCTTATAACAGTA
>Ga0209572_1001250_pt1 | contig 19799 bp, 17 predicted proteins | sample EBPBio232012_DNA_FD_185867 | JGI IMG/M metagenome (GOLD analysis project Ga0209572, IMG submission 185867) | Wastewater treatment Type I Accumulibacter community from EBPR Bioreactor in Madison, WI, USA - Reactor 1_1/23/2012_ DNA (SPAdes)... | ecosystem: Engineered > Bioreactor > EBPR >...
AAAAGTAATAAATCCTTTCCAATTATTGGTGTTGGTGGAATCCATTCTGCTCAAGATGCTATCGATAAATTAAATGCAGGAGCAAGTTTAATTCAACTTTACACAGGTTTTATTTACGAAGGACCAAAATTGGTAAAAGAAATAAATAAGGCAATTTTAAAGAGAAAATCCTAAGCTTACTTGTACCAAAAGTCCAATTAATAAAGCAATTCCGAAACTTAACAATGTTCCAATTAGAACATATTCGGTAAGTTTTCGGTCTTTCGCTTCTTTCAAATCTCCAAATCGGAAGATTGATTTTGCAGCTAATAAAAAACCAATGGCTTCAAAATGACCTGTTAAAATAAAACAGAACACAAAAAGACGCTCCAAAATTCCTATATAATTTCCGGCATTTTGAAGTGAATCATCATTAGTCTTATTCTCAGGAGTCCAAATAGAAATGATATTTTTAATGATTATTGAGGTTGGTTTTGTCAATAAAATAAAACCTGTAATCGTAATCCAAAATTGATTTCCAAAACTCGTAAAATCTATTGTAGTATTGTTATAAATTAATGTAACTGCAATAATAACAATTAAATGCAAAAGTTGATCTACAGAAAACCAAAGTCGTTGTGTCTTTTTATTCTGAAAATTCAATTTTAAAAAATCTATAAAACCATGTAAAATTGCTAATCCCAAAGCAAACCATCCAAATGCTATTTCGCCAACTAAAACCCAAGCCAAAACAAAATGCAAAAAGGTATGTAAGTATAAGTAAATGCTACGATGTTTATGTTTTTCTTTATGCTTTACCCATGAAGTAGGTTGCAATAAAAAATCACCAATTAAATGGGCCAAAAGTAACTTTACGAACACAATCATATTTCAAGAGATTTTATTTTTTTTCTAAAATAACGATCTACTTGCATCATCAATTCATAATTAGAACGCTTTTGTCTTCGACTCACTGCTGCTTGATTGATTCCTAATTTTACTCCAATTTCCTCTTGAGAAAGTGTTGGGTTTTGAATAGCAACTAACACAAATTCAGCCGATTGTTGTAGCCAATTATCCATAAAGGACAGACTTAAATTAAGCATTAAATTCAATTCTTCATCAAATTCAGCAGTTCCAGAATTGATGGCTAAATTTATTTTTTGTTTTTTTAAGGTTTCAAATGTTTCTCCAGAACGAATAAAAGCACTTCCATTACTTTCTGTAATTTTTCTTGCTTTATGTGTTTTATCTCCAAATCCTAAACTAATTCGAACATCTAAATCTATAGATTTAAAAAAAGCTTTAATTTGAAAAGCAATTGCTAAAGCATCTTCTATTGTTTTGATTTCCAGTTGAAACTCGTCACCACGATAGATTTCCCAATCGTTTGGAGATTTCCCAATCGATTGAAATATAGCTTTTAAATCATCCATCCATTTCTTGGAAGGAACCTTTCTTGAGTTGATAATATCGCCTGTAAGTATCACAATCATAAGTCAAAAGTAATAAATATTTTTAATAAAACAACAATTATTACCAAAATACGTAATAATTCAATTTATTACCGATTTACGTAATATTTGTAATTATTACCAAAATACGTAATATTTTAAGTTATTACCAAAAAGTGTAATAATTAAATTTTACTTCTTTATAAAAAACGATTTCGTAAAAACGATTTCTTTAGTATCTTTGACAACAAATGGAGAAAATCAAAATCATAGAATGCCCACGTGATGCCATGCAAGGCATCAGACCTTTCATTCCAACAGAACGAAAAGTGGATTATATTCAAGCACTACTTCGTGTAGGGTTTGATACTATAGATTTTGGAAGTTTTGTTTCGCCCAAAGCCATTCCGCAAATGGTCGATACTGCTGAGGTTTTAGCGCAACTTGATTTGTCGCAAACGAAAAGTAAACTACTTGCCATTATTGCGAATACACAAGGTGCTGAATTAGCTTCAGTTCATAAAGAAATACAGTATTTAGGGTTTCCATTTTCGATTTCAGAGAATTTCCAAATGCGTAATACGCATAAAACTATCGCTGAAAGCCTTGTTACTTTACAAGAGATTTTAAATATTGCCGATAAGTCCAATAAAGAAGTTGTAACCTATATTTCAATGGGTTTTGGAAATCCTTACGGCGACCCGTGGAATGTAGAAATAGTAGGTGAGTGGACTGAAAAATTGGCGAAAATGGGAGTGAAAATTTTATCACTTTCGGACACTATTGGAAGCTCAACTCCAGAAGTTATTGATTATTTGTTTTCCAATTTAATTCCAAAATATCCTACTATCGAGTTTGGAGCACATTTGCACACTACTCCAGATAAATGGCACGAAAAAATCAATGCTGCCTACAAAGCTGGTTGTCGTCGTTATGATGGTGCAATCCAAGGTTTTGGTGGTTGTCCGATGGCAAAAGACGATTTAACAGGTAATATGCCAACCGAAAAAATGTTATCCTATTTCACTCAACAAAAAGCCGATACCAATACAAGTCCAATGAGTTTTGAAAGCGCTTATAATGTAGCTTCACGTTTATTTGGAGAGTTTCATTAGTGTTTTATTCTTTTGAAGAATTTATAAATCTCAATCCACATTACTGACACAAATCCTACTAAAATACTAAATCCTATTTGGGCGTAATCAACTATTTCAAACAGAAAGAATCTAGAGAAAACAGGTACAAAAAGTAGGAGAGAGGTAATAGCAATTGTTATCCCAATAATTATCAAAACCAAGTTGTTTTTATATTGAATTGTAGTAAAAATGGAATAATAAAACGAACGATTTTCCAAAGTCAGAAAAATATTTGAAGCAATTAAGGTTAGAAAAATTGAAGTTCGCGTATAGGTTTCTGAAAACCCTTCTTGGATGCAATATTGATACATAAATAATAACCCCAAAGTAATAACCAATCCTTGAATAATACTAATAGTAATCTCTTTCAAGTTGAAAAAAGTTGTTGTTAAAGGTCTCGGTTTTTCTAACATCAAATTGCGTTCCATGGGTTCGTTTTCATAAATTATAGAACAAGTTGGTCCCATAATTATTTCCAAGAAAATGATATGAACCGGTGTAAAAATATTGGGGTATATCCAACCCAAAGCCAATGGAATAAACACAATCATTATAATTGGAATATGAATTGAAATGATGTACTGAATGGCTTTTTTCAAGTTCAAATAAATCTTTCTTCCCATAGCGATAGCGTCGGTCATTTTTGCAAAATCGTCGTCAATCAAGATTAAATTGGCGGCTTGTTTTGCAATTTCGGTTCCTTTTTTACCCATTGCAATTCCAATATGGGCCGATTTCAACGCTGGACCATCATTTACACCATCTCCAGTCATTGCTACAATTTGATTATTGTCTTTTAGGGCTTGAATAATTTTCAATTTTGCTTCAGGAAACATTCGTGTAAAAATGGCTGTCTCCATCACTTTTACTTTCAATGTTGCTTCGTCCATTGCCATTAATTCGTCGCCGTTTAGTACTTTATCTGCATCTTTAAAACCAACTAGTTTGGCTATGGTTGACGTAGTTTGAGCATTATCACCAGTAACTATTTTTAATTGAATTCCAGCTTTGTAAAATGTTTCAAAAACCTTCTGAATATTTGCTTTCGGTGGATCATAAAAAGCTACTAATCCTTTAAAATTAAATTTAAATTCTTGTTGTGTTTTTGGGTAATTTGTGCCAGAAAATTCAGAAATACCAACTCCCAAAACACCAACTCCCAAAACACCAACTCCCAAAACACGATAACCTTTATTAGCCATTTTTTCAATAGCAATTAAAACTTGTTTTTTTTCGCTTTCAGATAAATGACTGACTGCGATAATTGCTTCTGGTGCACCTTTTGTAGCGATAATTTTTTTTCCTTTTGAATCTTCAAAAATATGTGTCATCATTGGAGGTTTTCCACCCAAAGGATATTCATGTACTAATTTGAAATTTGGTCGCTCATCAACAGATTCTAATTTAGTGTACGCTTCATGAATGGCAATTTCCATGGCGTCAAACGGAATTGGTTCGCTTGCCCACATCGAGTAGCTTAAAACTTCTTCAGCTTCAGGATTTAGTTTTTCATTAGTTTCAACAATTGCACCTGATTTGAAAAGGTATAATTGTGCCAAACTCATTTTATTTTCAGTAATTGTTCCTGTTTTATCAGTACAAATTACTGTTGCACTTCCAAGGGTTTCAACAGTTTTGGTTTGCTTGGTTATGATTCCCATTTTCATCAATCGCCATGCTCCAAATGCCATAAATGATGCAAAAGCGACAGGGATTTCTTCAGGAATAACACTCATTGCAATAGTCAATGCCTTAAGTAGACTATCTAAAATACTTTTGGAATGGTAATAATTTAAAGCCCAAACAATCCCAAAAATAAGTAATCCAATGATTGACATTTTCTTTACAAAATTGTTTATCTGAATTTGTAAAGGTGTTTTTTCTTCTTGAATTTCCTCTAAACTTTTTCCAATTTTCCCTAAACTTGTTTGATTTCCAATAGCAGTTACTTCACAAATCGCCATGCCTGTTGCAACAATTGTTCCTTGAAAAACTTGTTTAATTTCTGATTCTTCATTTTTAAAAACAGATAATGATTCACCTGTTAAAATTGCTTCATTAACCGAAAAATCATTTGATTGAATGATAGTGGCATCGGCAGGAATAAAAGTTCCTTCTTCAATTTGAATAAAATCGCCAAGCACAATTTCTTCACTTGGAATTTCTATAACTTCACTATTTCGAATGACTTTACTTTTTGGTTGCGATAATTTTTTTAAAGCATCAATTGCATTTCTACTTCGAGCTTCTTGAAATAAAGAAATTGCCGCAACTAAAAATATAGCAACCGTCATAAAAATTCCATCACCATAATCGCCAGAAATGTAGTAAATGCTTGCGGCAGCAACTAATAACAAAAACATAGGTTCTTTAACCATTTCTAACAATGACATCAAAAAATGATTTTTTTCTTGATGTTCTAAAGAATTGGTGCCATTTTTGGTTCTAGAGGAAGTAACTTCTTGATTTGAAAGCCCTGAAATTTTATCTTTGGAATCTATCATAAAACCGAATTAAGAAGTTACATTAAAGTTAATCATTTTTATTGGATTTTCAATCATTTTAATTTTCTAAATGATAAAACTAATCACTATTCACTAATTACTATTTACTTTTTCACTATATTTGCACGCAATTTAACTACAACTACAAATTGCAACATGAAAGCACACACAACTAAAATCGTTGGAGAAGGTTTAACCTATGACGATGTACTGCTAATTCCAAATTATTCTGAAGTTTTACCGCGAGAAGTTAATATTCAATCGAAAATATCTAGAAATATTTCATTGAATGTTCCTGTTGTTTCTGCTGCGATGGATACCGTTACCGAGAGTTCTATGGCAATTGCTATGGCTCAAGAAGGTGGAATTGGTGTTTTACACAAAAACATGACTATCGAACAACAAGCAGCTAAAGTTAGAAAAGTAAAACGTGCCGAAGCTGGAATGATTATCGATCCAGTGACTTTGCCTTTAAATTCAACGGTTGGTGATGCTAAAATGTTAATGAAAGAACATGGTATTGGAGGAATTCCAGTAGTTGATGAAAACGGAATTTTAAAAGGAATTGTTACTAATAGAGATTTGCGTTTTGAGAAAATCAATTCGCGTTCCATTCTAGAAGTTATGACTTCGGAACATCTTGTTACCGCAGCCGAAGGAACAACTTTGCAAGAAGCCGAAGGAATTTTGCAACAAAATAAAATTGAAAAACTACCAGTAGTTGATACTAATAACAAATTAGTTGGATTAATTACGTTTAGAGATATCACCAAATTGGCTCAAAAACCAGTTGCAAATAAAGACAAATTTGGACGTCTTCGTGTTGCAGCAGCATTAGGAGTTACTGCCGATGCTGTAGAAAGAGCAACTGCTTTAGTAAATGCAGGAGTTGATGCAGTAATTATTGATACGGCTCACGGACACACAAAAGGTGTAGTTGATGTTTTGAAATTAGTTAAAGCTAAATTTCCAAATCTTGATGTAATTGTTGGAAATATTGCCACTGCAGAAGCGGCTTTATATTTAGTAGAAAGTGGTGCCGATGGCGTAAAAGTCGGAATTGGTCCAGGTTCTATTTGTACTACAAGAGTTGTTGCTGGTGTTGGATTCCCTCAATTTTCGGCAGTTTTAGAAGTGTCAGCGGCTTTGAGAGGTTCAGGAGTTCCAGTTATTGCTGATGGTGGAATTCGTTACACAGGAGATATTCCAAAAGCGATTGCTGCCGGAGCTGATTGTGTAATGCTTGGTTCACTTTTAGCAGGAACTAAAGAATCACCAGGAGAAACTATCATTTTTGAAGGAAGAAAGTTCAAATCCTATCGTGGAATGGGTTCTGTGGAAGCCATGCAAGAAGGTTCAAAAGATAGATATTTCCAAGATGTTGAAGACGATATCAAAAAATTAGTTCCAGAAGGAATTGTAGGTCGTGTTCCATACAAAGGAGAATTGAACGAGAGTATGCAACAATTCGTTGGAGGTTTGAGAGCCGGAATGGGTTATTGTGGTGCCAAAGATATTCCAACACTACAAGAAACAGGAAGATTTGTGAGAATTACAACTAGCGGAATTGGCGAAAGTCATCCTCATAATGTTACTATTACTAAAGAAGCACCGAATTATTCGCGATAAGTTTCTTAACCACGAAGTTCACTAAGAAAGCACAAAGCTCACAAAGTATTTAAAATCTTTGTGAGCTTTTTTTCTTAATGTCTTTGTCGTTTGGTGTCTATTTATGCCTTCTTTGTTTTAAAAATTAATTACAGTTAAAAGGTTTGTCTTGATGCATAAAACCAGCAATGTATTCTTCAGTATAACCGTTTCCATTGGCAGTTGGTATTTTCTTTTCAAATTCAGCTAAGCTGTCCATCATTTCTTTACACTTTGAGAAATGTTTTTTGATAGTTGCAATTGCTGTATTTTGATCAACTAATTTTTTAGGCATTTTACTTTCGTTAAACCAACCAGAATCAATAATTGTATTTGTAGCTTTATCAACTATTTTATAGTTATAATCAAGATAATATCCATCAGCTGAGAAAGGAGGAGTAAAGCTCAATAAAAGCATTTTGTCACTTGTTTCAGCAATGATTTTACTCAATACCATATACTTTTTCTTTTTCTCACTGTATTTAAATGGGATGTAAGTAATATCACCAGCTACTAATTTATCTACTTTATCAATATCGATTCCTTTTATTGCTTCAAAACCTTCTTTACTTGGAAGAGAGTATCTAACTTTTTCAAAGGTTGAATAATAAAAATCTCTTTCGTCAATTTCCATTTTACTTCCATCTTTCAATAAAATGTAATTCTTTTGAGCAACTGAAAATAGAGAACTTAGTAGTACAATTGTAAATAATAATTTTTTCATTTTTTTTGTTTAGTTATTAGATTCCTAAATAATTACTCGGACTTATTTGCATCAATTCCACTTTTATTTCATCAGAAACATTTAGTGTTTGAATGAAATTATGAATCGCTTCTTTATTGATGATAGTGTTGGTTCTCGTTAAATCTTTCAAAGCTTCGTAAGGATTTGGATAACCTTCACGACGTAAAATCGTTTGAATTGCTTCAGCTACAACAGCCCAGTTTTTCTCCAAATCTTCTTCAAATTTAACTTCGTTTAAAACCAATTTATTTAAACCTTTCAAAGTAGCTTCAAATGCAATTAAAGTGTGTCCCATTGGAACTCCTATGTTTCTTAAAACTGTACTGTCAGTCAAATCACGTTGCAATCTTGAAATTGGTAATTTTGCCGAAAGATGTTCGAAAATCGCATTCGCAATTCCTAAATTTCCTTCTGAGTTTTCAAAATCAATTGGATTCACTTTATGGGGCATTGCTGACGAACCAATTTCTCCAGCTTTGATTTTTTGCTTGAAATAATCCATCGAAACATAAGTCCAAATGTCTCTATCTAAATCAATTAGAATAGTGTTAATTCGTTTTAAAGCATCAAAAAATGCAGCAAAATGATCGTAATGTTCTATTTGTGTTGTTGGAAATGAATGCTGTAATCCTAAAGTTGATTCAACGAAATCGGTTCCAAATTTTTTCCAATCGGTGTTTGGGTACGCTACATGATGTGCGTTGTAATTACCTGTTGCACCACCAAATTTAGCCGCAAATGGAACGTTAAATAACAAACGCATTTGCTCTTCTAATCGTTCTACGAAAACCAAAATCTCTTTTCCTAATCGAGTAGGAGAAGCTGGTTGTCCGTGCGTTCTTGCTAACATAGGAATGTCTTTCCATTCCATTGCTAATTCTTTCAATTTTGCAATAACAGCAATCAAACTTGGTAAATATACTTTTTCAAAAGCTTCTTTTGTTGATAAAGGAATAGCAGTATTATTGATGTCTTGCGAAGTCAATCCGAAGTGAATGAATTCTTTGAACGGTTCTAATCCTAATGCATCAAATTTACTTTTGATAAAGTATTCAACAGCTTTTACATCGTGATTCGTGGTTTTTTCAGTTTCTTTTATCCAAAGTGCATCTTCTGTTGAAAAATTCGTATAAATTTTACGTAACTCATCAAAAACAGATTTGTTTACACCTGAAAGTTGTGGCAAATCGGCTTCGCATAAAGCAATGAAATATTCCACTTCAATTAAAACTCGATATTTTATTAGAGCTTCTTCCGAAAAAAATGGAGATAAGGAAACGGTTTTGCTTCTATATCTTCCGTCAATTGGTGAAATAGCGTTTAATTCTGTTAGTTGCATTGTGTTGTGTTGTGTTGTGTTGTTTATTCTGAACTCGATTCAGAATCTAGTTAATTAGAAGTTGCAAAAATAGTTAAACGATTTTAGAATATAGAATATAGAACAAAGAAAATAGACTATCCATAGAATCTATTTTCTATTCTCTATTTTCTATTCTCATCTTAGTAATTTTTCTCTCAAAAACGGAACACCTTCGGTAGCATTCATAGGAATTACTTCTAGCGGATTGGCTAATTCATATATCGTTGCAGGTTTTGGGTCAATATAATAAATAGGCGTGTTTGGTTTTCCGTAATGAATCAATCCAGCAGCTGGATATACTTGTAATGAAGTTCCAATAACGGCAATAATATCTGCTGTTTGAACAATTTGCAAAGCTTCTTCAAGCGCTGGAACATCTTCACCAAACCAAACAATATGTGGTCGTAATTGATTTCCGTTTTTATCTAAATCGCCAGTTTTTAAATCGTGTGACCAATCTAAAATGTAGTTTCGATCTTTTACACTTCGCACTTTTAATAGTTCACCATGAAGATGTAAAACTTTCGAACTTCCAGCTTGTTCGTGCAAATTATCTACATTTTGAGTAATGATATGAACGTCAAAATCGTTTTCTAATGCTGCTAAAGTTTGGTGTCCTAAATTAGGTTTTACTTGATGCAATTGTCTTCGTCTTTGATTATAAAAATCTAAAACCAATTCTTGATTATTATGCCAACCTTCAGGTGAAGCGACTTCCATCACATCGTGACCTTCCCATAAACCATCGGCATCGCGAAAGGTTTTGATACCACTTTCTGCAGAAATTCCTGCACCTGTTAAAACTACTAATTTTTTCATCTTTTTCATTTGGACTTAAAACTAAGCATTTTTACTATTTTTGCCAAAATTAATTTTTTAAAATGGTCGATTTAGATTACTTAGCATATTTAGAAGATATCCTTACTGAAAACAGAAAAGAACGCTTTTTAGAGGTTTTAAAGAATAGAACTAATCATTTTACGATTGCTATGGAAGACGTTTTTCAGTTGCACAATACCAGTGCTGTGATGCGTAGTTGTGAAGTTTTTGGTATTCAACAATTGAATGTTATTGAAGAAAAATTTGGTAAACGAATCGATGCCGAAATTGCAATGGGAGCCCAAAAATGGGTTGATGTAAACCGATTCAACTCGGTGCAAAGTTGCATGGATGCTATGCGTGAAAAAGGTTATCAAATTATCGCTACAACGCCACACAATGATTCGTGTTTGATTCACGAATTTGATATAACAAAACGAAGCGCTATTTTCTTTGGAACAGAACGCGACGGACTTTCGCAAGAAGTTATTGACCAAGCCGATGGTTATATCAAAATACCAATGGTAGGTTTTACAGAAAGTTTAAATATTTCGGTTTCCGCGGCAATTATCATTCAAGATATTACTAATAGATTGCGTCAAACGAACTTAAATTGGCAATTGACCGAAGAAGAAATTCTTGAAAAACGATTGGATTGGGCTAGAAATTCTATCAAAGATATTAAAAGAATTGAAGCGAGGTATTATGAGACTAATCCTTAAAGAATTCGACACCATTTTCGCCAACATATCCTTTTCCTTTTTCAGTGGTCACTTCAAAAAGTTTGAATTGCCATGTATCATTTATGTCAATGTCATCGTAATTTTTTATACTTAAATATTTTGGCTGAATATAAGGGTAAATAGAATTGAACGTATAGTATCCTTTTTTTCCATCTTTGATTAAAATGCCTAGATCTTCAATTTCGTCAAATTCACAATTCAGTATTGTAACATTTCCGGGTTTTACAAAACCATATTTATTATTAAGTTTTACTTTGTAAACTATTTCAGAATTATCCCATCCGTAGCTGGATAATTCTTCGTAAATCGGACTTATTATTTCTTTTAAACTTGGTAATTCAACCAACCCTTTTTTATTGTTTTTTTCTACATAAGCTACTTTGTAGTACATGACGATATCAACTTTATCATATCTTTCTTCCAATTTGGCTTTGAATAATTCTTCCTTGTCCGTGTCGTCATTATTGCTATTTGCTTCCTCAACTATATTTTTTTCATACATACTTCTATCAAGTTTTGTAGGTATTTTGAAATCGTAAAATTTTTTTTCTTCATTCTTTTTTTCAGCAACCCAAACATATTCTGAATTATAATCGTCTTTTTCCTCAAAGGAAGGATGAACATCATCGTAAAGTACAGGTATGATAAGTTTTCCTTTGGCGTTTATTAAACCAGATAGTTTTCCCATTTTAACATAGTAACTTTCGTTGGTACCAATTTCTACTTTATCATATATGCACGGGATTAGTTCTTTGTTTTTGTATAATCCCATTTTTCCTTTTTTGTAAACTAAAAAACGATCATAATAGAATTTGTTAACATAAATAGAATCATAGCCATAGGTTTCGGGTATGATTACTTTACCATTTCGGTCAATTACAAAGTAACTTTTGTTTGTTTTAACAGCATACATTGAAGTAAAGTCGGTGTCTTTATCAATAAAGAAATCTTTTATGTCTTTATAAATAGGTTTAACTTTGATGTTTCCTAAAGTATCTGATAATCCCCAAAGGTTTTTATCTCTGTATGGAATTAAAACATTTGAATTTATTGGTTTTTGTGCATATATAGTAAATGATATCAGTAATAGGAATAATGTCTTTTTCATAGAATTAGAGAAGTTTTTGATTTTCAAATATATAAAAAATCCCCAACTAGTTTAATAATTGGGGATTTGTATTTAATACAATTAATTTATTTTTTGAAACTTAATATTGCTAATAAAAGCTTGAAGAAATTTCAATTTATAAAAGATTTTTTTAAATAAAAACATGCAAAGTCAGGAGAGATTTGCGCAGTTTTTATGAGAACTCTTTATGAATGGTTCTTATCTTTAGCAACCATTGTTTTTACTAAGGTCACGTTTATAAAGCACCTTATTGTCTTTCGCAATATAGTCGCTTGATATAATCAAATAAGGATGATTCGGCGAACATCCTGCGCTACGGCTTTTTACAATTATTTTGTCGTTGACTTTTAGGCTTTTTAACTTTTCAAATTCTTCTGTAACAAATTGCATCATATAATCTTCGCCACCAATCTTTACGATAAGCCATTTTGGTCCTGTTGGTGAAGCATTTTCGCGTTGAAAAGTAACAGAGGTTACCACAGCTTCCATATCGCTGAAAGCTTCTATATTCTTGCTTATTTTATAATAACTGGCACTCACTTTTTTGCCTTCAGGAGAATCTTCCCATTTTTTGTACATTATACCATCTGGAGAAGCTTCCCATTTTTTCTTTTCCGCTATTGGGTCTTTCTTTTTAACAACGGCCAACTGCTTTTGGGATGGCTTTGTTTTATTTTTTATTTCACAATTAGTAAATACTAGTCCGATTACCACAGCCAGCGGTAAAATCAGGAAAAAGCGGCTTTTTTTCATAGGTTTCATATTCTTTTAAAATTGATTAAGCGAATATAGTTTGATATTTTTCTGACCTAGTGATTTGGATTGTAAATAAAAATGTAAATTTTGTAAAATAAATAGTAAATATAGGTGTTGAGAGGATTTCTGTGATTTTACTTGACGAATTAGCTTATCGATTACATTTTATCAAATATAAAAAAAATGGGCAAAGTCAGGAGAGATTTGCGCAGCATTTTATGGGAAGTCTTTTATTTTAATTCGTTAAATTCTTCAATAAACTTGTTCAATTTTTCTATATTAAATTCAAAATTCTTTTCAATAACATTATTGTTTACAAGTCCAAAAATAATTCCATTTCGACCTATCATTTTTTTGTTACTAAATTGTTTGTTTATTCCAACAAAGGTTACAACACATTCAAATTCATCATTCGAGTTTTTTTCAACCTTTCCAATTATCAATTCTTTTTGATTTAAGTCTAATATTTTAAATTCGTTTCCTTCCCTAATATAATTGTAACAATTTACATTGTTTAAAATAATTTTTTCTTTTTCAAAACTTACAGATGTTATTATTCTGTTGTTTTCAGATTCTTGAGCGTTAATTTTAAATATTCCAATTGTAAATATTAATATGCAGATTATTATCTTTTTCATTTAGTATTAATTTTAATTGATTTCTTCATTTTTAGGCAAAATTACCTCTATCATTTTTTGTTTTAGTTTGGATTATCAAATTTAAAAAAAATGCGCAAAGTCTGGAGATATTTGCGCAGCATTTTATCAAAACACTTTGCGGAGCTTCGGAGTCTTTTATTTATTGTAAACTTCCGTTATTATTTTCATTGCTTCATTTTTGGCAACTTCTACATTTTCAAACTTCCGTGAATAAAAGTAAAATAATGCTATACCAAACTTTGGAAGTTCTAAAAATATGAAATCGTTTAAATGATGGAAAAAGTAAAAACTTTCATTTTTTGTTTTGAATATAATTAAAGAATTTTGATTACCAACTTTAGATTTTTCGGTTACTCTTTTCTGCGCGGTTCTAATTTGAATTACCGCTTTACTTGGAGAATAATCTATGTTTTCTCTCATTATTGTAACAGGAATGTCTCTTAAATATTTAATATATTCAGAAGAATTTGATTTAATGAATTTTCTCCGAATTTCTAATAACTGATATTTATATTCAATAATTTCTAACCAACGAATTATATTGTGTAATTGATCATCACTAAAAAAAGAGTTTGATAAATCAGTTTCATTAAAAATAGAAATTATATAACTTTCAATACTTCCTAAAAGATTGTTATTGCAATTTGCGCAAACTGGAATTGTTGTTTTGTTGTAAGTTTGTTTACTTCCATTTATGTTGGTAACAAATAATTCTTTTGGGCAGTTCTCGAATGTCCATTTTGGTAGAACATGTTCCTTTGTCAAATTATCTTCATTTGCACAAAATACACAAATCTCTTTTTTTGGTTTTTCTTTTGAGCTAATTTTTGGAACATGTCTTTTCAAAACATCATCCATAATTTCTTTAGAATTCTGTCTCAATTTTACTCGAAGATTTCTTAGTTTGATGTCAATCTCCATAAAGATTTGTTTCTCGATTGTGCGGTTTGAAATTTGCGCCTAACTTATATATATCTGCCACAAACAAATAATTATAAATGTTTGTATGCATCAGTAAATATAAAAAAATCCTCAATCGTTTTTACAATCAAGGATTTAAAGTTTTTAAATATTTTGAGTATTCTGAAAAGAAATTTATTTTTTTAAGACTTTGTATTGCTCGTAGCATTGACTTATGGCATCCAAAATCTGTAAATCATTTGCTGTTTGTATAAATGCTTCAGAGTAGCTGCAATGTTGGAGAATTTCTGCAATTTCGTTCTTAGTTACTCCTAATAAAATGCAAATCGTTTCTCTGTCGAACTTGGTTTCAAGAAGATTTTTTACCGTATCGTCTTTCTTCATTTCCTTTAACCTGCGTAGTTCTTTAGGTTTTTTTCCAAAGAAATTGTACAACATATCGGCAGGATTGAAAATAGAGTTCATCACACGTGAAAACGCATTTGGTGAACGTTCACCCATTTCATAAGCAGCTGGAAGTCCAGAAATGCTATAACGGAAATTTTCTTCTTCAGGAATAAGTTTTGAGTCAACTTCTAGATATCCGGTAAGATTGTAGCGCTTTATTTTTACTTCTTCAAGTGCGATAGCTTTTTCTGTAAGTATTAATTTGGCTGTACCATTTTTAATCCAGTCATTCGTTACTCTAACTCTCAATGACTGAAAACCAATCATTGTGATGTGAAGTGTGTCATTTACATCGGCATCAATTTCAAAAGCACCTTTTGTATCGGTTGTAGAACCTTTTACTTTGTTGATATTTATTATGTTAGCATTTGGTAATGCTAAAGAAGTTGTTCCGTTTATTACTGTTCCATACACTTTCTTCTTCGTCAAAAGCTCTTGCGAAAAAGCATTTGAATTGAAAAGGAAGAGTAAAATTAGAGCAAAATATCTCATGTGTCTGTTTGAAAGTTTAAAAGTATAAAACTCTTAAAGAATTTCGATAGGTTTTGTAAATTATTATAAGAAAATTAACAATCCATTAAAATTACAAAAAAAAATCCAAATCCCAATAGTAATCATTGGAATTTGGAATTTAGTATTTATTATTTAAAAAAGCTTAGCTTCTTCTTGGTCTTCTTACTTTAGCAGCGTCAAAAGAACGACTTGCTGGTCTGTCAGAACTTTCGTCAGAACGTCTTGGAGCTCTTTCTTCTCTTTGAGCAGAACCTGGTTCTCTTCTTGGAGCTGAACTTCTTTCACTTCTAAAACCGCCTTCTCTTGCAGGTCTATCTGATGAAAATCCACCTTCACGTTTTGGAGCCGAACTTCTGTCTCCGCCACTTCTTGGACCGAAACTTCCTGAACCTCTTCTTTCGCCACCAGAATTTCTATCGCCTCTGAATCCGCCTGAGCTTCTTCCGCCACCGAAACCGCCACCACTTCTTCCGTTATGGTCACGTCTTTCACGGCTTCCGCCATCGTTTTTAGAAATTTCAACGTTGATTCTTCTTCCGTTAAGGTCAAATCCATTAAGAACAGACATTACTTTATCAGTATGTTCTCCATCAGTATTAAAGAATGAAAAACCTTCTTTTACATCCACTTTGAAAACGTCATCACGACCTAAATCTAATGTTTCTTTTAAGAAATCTTTCAATTGCATCCAATCGAAATCGTCTCTTGCACCAATATTTACGAAATAACGAACAGGATCACCAGCTCTAATTTCTCTTGGTTCAGAACTTCTTTCGCTTCTTTCACTACCTTTTTCACCTGATAAATCACGTTTCTTTTTGTAGTAATTGATGAATCTATTAAATTCAACCGAAACCATTTTCTTGATTAATTCTTCTTTAGTTAAACCATCAAGAACTTCGTTGATTGCAGGTAAATAGTTGTCTATTTCGTGGTCAACTTCGGTATCTTTAATTTTATTAGCTAAGTGCAACAATTGAATTTCGCAGATTTCCATTCCAGAAGGAATCGTTTTTTCTTGAAATTTTTGTTGGATGATTCTTTCGATAGACGAAATTTTACGAATCTCACTTTTAGTGATGATTACGATAGAAGTACCTAATTTACCAGCACGACCAGTACGACCTGAACGATGGTTATAAGTTTCAATTTCGTCAGGTAATTGATAATTTACTACGTGAGTAATGTTATCAACGTCAATTCCACGAGCAGCAACGTCTGTCGCAACAAGCATTTGAATTTGACGACCTCTAAAAGATTTCATTACGCCATCACGTTGCGCTTGAGATAAATCTCCGTGCAATGCAGCAGCACTGTATCCATCTTCAATTAATTTTTCTGCAACAGCTTGTGTGTCACGTTTTGTTCTACAAAAAACTACAGAAAAAATATCTGGATTAGCATCGGCTAAACGTTTTAATGCTTCGTAACGGTCACGAGCGTTCACACAATAAAATTCGTGAGAAACTGTCGCTGAACCTGAATTTTTGCTACCAACAGTAACTTCTGCTGGATCGTGCATAAATTTCTTTGCAATTCTTGCTACTTCTGCAGGCATTGTTGCAGAGAATAACCAAGTGTTTTTCTCGTCTGGAGTATCCGATAAAATGGATACAATGTCTTCATAAAAACCCATGTTCAACATCTCATCTGCTTCGTCAAGAATACAAAAGTTGATGTTTTTAATGTTTACAAGACCACGATTAATCATGTCTTGCATTCTACCTGGAGTTGCCACAATAATTTGTGCACCTCTTTTAATGTCTCGGGCTTGTTCTGTAATGCTTGCACCACCATAAACTGCCACTGTATTAATACCTTTTACGTATTTAGAGTATTGTTTAATTTCGTTGGTGATTTGTAAGCATAGCTCACGCGTTGGTGATAAAATTAACGCTTGTGTACTTCTGTCTTCGGCATCGATTTTCTGTATTAGCGGAAAACCAAATGCTGCTGTTTTCCCTGTACCTGTTTGTGCTAAAGCTACTAAGTCTGTGTTTTTTTCCAATAAGACTGGAATGGCTTTTTCTTGCACTTCTGACGGATTCTCAAATCCTAGATCTTTGATCGCCAGCAGTAACGACTCATTCAGACCTAATTGTTCAAATTTATTCATAAAGTATTTTAAATTGGGTGCAAAGGTAGTCTTTAAAAATCATATAGCCTAATTTGTTAACTATTGATAATTAATTAGTTATGATTTATTCAAACTATTAGTTTTCCTATTCAGTCTAGATTTAAGTAATTGGGTGCTGTTTTTTTACTGAAAACTGTGACTGCGACCGACTACTATTTCAAGAACTCAATCAACTGTTTTACTGCAATTCCGCGATGACTAATGTTTGATTTTTCTTCGATAGAAAGTTCTGCGAAGGTCTTTGTGTAGTCGTTTGCTACAAAAATAGGATCGTAACCAAAACCATTGTTTCCAATTTTTTCATCAATGATTTTTCCGTTAATAATTCCTGTGAAAAGATGTTGTTTGCCTTTAAAATTCAAACAAATAACAGTTTTGAAATTGGCATTTCTGTTGGTTTTATCTTTAAGATTTGATAATAATTTATTCATATTATTATCATCGTTTTTTGGTTCACCAGCATATCTAGCAGAGAAAACGCCTGGTTCACCATTGAGTGCATCAACCTCCAAACCTGAATCGTCAGCAAAACAATCGTAACCATATTTTTGGGTGACATAATTGGCTTTCAAAATAGCATTTCCTTCAATTGTATCAGCGGTTTCAGGAATTTCTTCTGTGCAACCAATATCTTCAAGACTTAAAATTTGAATTGAATTAGGAACCAATAGTTGGATTTCTTTAATTTTATTTTTGTTGTTGGAGGCAAAAACTAGTTTCATGTGTAAATAATTTAAATACAAATTTAGATTTCTTATTTGAAAAAACACGTAAAACTACGCTATTCTATTTCAAAATTTGAATATAAATTTGTCCCAAGTAGTTAGGTTACTTTTTGTTATACAAAGGATTTTTAAAATTCTACAAGTTTTAGCAAAAAAAATAATAATTCCTTGATGCCACATTCTTCGTTTAGATTTTTTCTAAGGTATAAATTGATTTGGGGTCTTTTATATTCACAAGGTATTTAAGGAGTTATTAGAATTAAATGTGAGAAAAAGCAGCTTTTTATAGCTGCTTTTTTGATTATTATGTAATTTTTAATGTCATTTAAAATTGACATAAATATTTCTAAATCAATAAAAAAATAATCACTACTTTTGCATCGTTTTTTAACAACTTATTTATCATGGTAAAAGATTTATTTGAAAGAATACAAAACAATAAAGGACCATTAGGAAAATGGGCTTCACAAGCAGAAGGATACTTTGTATTTCCTAAACTAGAAGGAGAATTAGGTCCAAGAATGAAGTTTCAAGGAAAAGATATTTTAAACTGGAGTTTGAACGACTATTTAGGTTTAGCAAATCATCCAGAAGTTCGTCAAGCCGATACTGATGCAGCAATTGCTTATGGTGCAGCTTACCCAATGGGAGCAAGAATGATGAGTGGTCATACTAAATTCCACGAGCAATTAGAAAATGAATTAGCAGCTTTTGTAATGAAAGAATCAGCTTATTTATTGAATTTTGGATATCAAGGAATGGTTTCAATTATTGATGCTTTGGTTACTAAAAATGATGTAATTGTTTATGATGTTGATGGTCATGCTTGTATTATTGATGGTGTTCGTTTGCACATGGGAAAACGTTTTACTTACCGTCATAATGATATTGAAAGCATGGAGAAAAATCTTCAACGTGCTACAAAATTAGCAGAAGAAACAGGTGGTGGAATTCTTTTCATTACAGAAGGAGTTTTCGGAATGCGTGGTCAACAAGGAAAGTTGAAAGAGATTGTAGAAATGAAGAAAAAATACAATTTCCGTTTATTGGTTGATGATGCTCATGGTTTTGGTACTTTAGGTAAAACTGGTGCTGGAGCAGGAGAAGAGCAAGGTTGTCAAGATGGAATTGATGTTTACTTTTCAACTTTTGCAAAGTCGATGGCTAACATTGGTGCTTTCGTTGCTGCAGATAAAGATATTATTGATTATTTAAAATATAATTTACGTTCTCAAATGTTTGCAAAAGCATTGCCAATGATTCAAACAATTGGTTCGTTGAAACGTTTAGAATTATTACGTAAGTCATCTGAATTAAAAGATAAACTTTGGGAAAACGTTAATGCTTTGCAAGGTGGATTAAAATCTAGAGGATTTAACATTGGAGACACTAATACATGTGTTACTCCGGTTTATCTTGAAGGTTCGATTCCAGAAGCGATGATTATGGTGAATGACTTGAGAGAAAATTATGGTATTTTCTTGTCAATTGTAGTTTACCCTGTGATTCCAAAAGGAATGATTTTATTGCGAATGATTCCAACAGCTTCACATACTTTGGCTGACATTGAAGAGACATTAACGGCTTTTGAAGCTATTCGTGAAAAATTAGTAAACGGAACGTATGCTAAAATTGCAGAAGCTAGTGTTGAAAATGTAGAATAGTTTTTACAATATATTTCAAAAAAAATCCATCAGCAATGATGGATTTTTTTGTTTCTATAAATCAATTTTATAGGTTCTACGTCTTCTAAAAACCACAGGATCAAAATGTTTCCAAATTTGGTGAATTGCTGTATTGTCTTCAAGTTCAGGAGTTCTAATACAATTTTGAATTCCTTTTTCAGTAAACGTATTATAGCATTCATTAAAAATTATTGCTGTTACACCTTTGTTTTGATATTCAGGTAAAACGCCAATTAAGTAGAATAAAACGTCTTTACTTTCCTTTTTAGCTTTTAATAAATGATAAAATCCAAAAGGGAATAATTTTCCATTTGCTTTTTTCAATGCTTCAGAAAAACTTGGCATTACAATGCTAAAAGCAACCATTTTATCATCTTTATCCAAAACAAATTTGATGTATTCTGGATTGATAAAACTGATGTATTTCTTTTTGAAATATT
>Ga0209572_1001254_pt1 | contig 19670 bp, 19 predicted proteins | sample EBPBio232012_DNA_FD_185867 | JGI IMG/M metagenome (GOLD analysis project Ga0209572, IMG submission 185867) | Wastewater treatment Type I Accumulibacter community from EBPR Bioreactor in Madison, WI, USA - Reactor 1_1/23/2012_ DNA (SPAdes)... | ecosystem: Engineered > Bioreactor > EBPR >...
GGGGGGGGGGGGGGGGGATTTGTAGCTAGTTCGGCGGGAGTGGAAGCAGTAAATGGGCACAAAGGCCTAGTTGTGGCTATGTTCTAAGTCCCGCTTGGCCACGTAGAGAATGCCGCCCAGAAGATGCCGGCGGAACGCGGGCTCCGCGTAGCTCTCCTTCGTATGACCGCCGCCTGTGTACCAAGCGCGACCCCCGAGAGAATCATGGTGCCAGGCAATCGGGTGAGGATCGGGCATGGTGCTGCCCTGATAACTTTTCTGATCCAACTCGCAGAGCACCTTCACGTGCGCCGCCGGGTGCGATTGATAGCAGTACCATTCGTCCGTGCGTTTCCATACCGCCTCAAGATGCTGAGTCGAGAGGTGCTTGCGATCCTTCACCAAAACATCCGCAGGCTGGATATGGGGGTGCGATTTGAAGTAAGCCCCCACCAGCTTGCCGTAAAAAGACCACTGATACTCGGTGTCCGCCGCTGAGTGGACTCCCGCGAATCCCCCTCCTTTGGCGACAAATCGTTCCATCGCGGCTTGCTGGTCATCGTTCAGAATGTCGCCTGTGGTGTTGAGAAACACGATGGCCCGATAGCTCTTGAGCCCCGAGTCGGTAAAGATCGACGGATCCTCCGAGGCCACGACCGAGAATCCCCCCTCTTTCCCAAGTTCCTGGATCGCCGCTACCCCTGCCGGAATGGAATCGTGTCGGAATCCCGTTGTGCGAGAGAAGACAAGCACACTCCACGGCGTTTGCAGAGCGGAAAGAGCGAGAACCGCGCCAATCATGATCCTCTCCAGGATACGCCATGGAAGCGATCGACGGGCAGATGAAATGACATCGACGAAAAATTCTACAGGGACCTCCGTGGGAAGGGAACTTCTCACTGGGGTCTCGTCATTCTATGGGTATGGCCCCGTCCGGCTCGCGATGAGATCAACCGGGGGCCTCCAGGTGAGAGATACGAGACGAAGCGTTCCCTAAAGTCCTATTCCGGAACTATTCGTCTCGGAAGTGAGTTCTAAACAATATCACAGGAGCGGAACAGAAGATGCAAGCCACCCTCAATTCCTCGTCATTCCCCCAAGACCTGCGCACGCACGCCGGGTTCTCGGATGCCGAGTTTCAGGATCAGATGAACCGAAGCTACAAAAAGGTTTTCAATCTCGCCTATCGGCTGAGCGGAAACCGAAGCGATGCTGAGGATCTGACCCAAGAGGCTTTCTTCCGCGCCTACCGCCGGTACGAGAGCTTCGAAGGCGACCGCCCGTTCGACAACTGGATTTTCCGGATCGTGACCAGGTTGTTCTTGGATCTCAAGCGGAGCCGCAGCCGACGCGTGAACACGGTCTCCAGCGATGCACCTCTGCACCCGGATGGAGCCGATGAGGTTCGGTTCGAGAGCGCGGACACCCGACCAACCCCCGAGCAGGCTCTCCTGATGGAGTCCTTGAGCGAGGAGTTGGAGTACGGCCTGAAGCAACTCAGCGCGGATCAGCGCGAGCTGGTCTGGATGGCGGACGTCGAAGGCGTGCCCTACAACGAAATCGCCGAGCGCCTCCAAGCGCCCGTCGGCACCATCCGCAGCCGCCTCCACCGCGCCCACAAGCAACTCCGCAAAGTGCTGGAGCAGATGAAGTCAAATCACGGCTTTGTCGCCGGGTGAAGGGCTCATCACGGGAATGTAAGCAGGTCTGGCCCTTCCATTTTTCTGGGGCCCGACCTGCTTCAAAACAATTCGGCTTCTCTAGGGTGACTTTTGTCGCTCGGCAAGTACCTGTTGCTCAATCCGATCATATCGCGCGGCAACTTCATCGAAGGGGACAAGGCCGTTTGCCTTGATAGAGTAGTGGCCCATCAGTCCGAGCTCTTGGTATTCCCCCGCGTGTTTCCGTATGTGCTCGCGCACCGCGACGAGTTCGGCGAGTCCATCGAGGCGTGTTTCTTGCTCTTGCCGGATCCTCACGTAGTAGAATTTCAATAACGAGTGTGTGAATGGATAAAAGCTGCCCGACTTTGTCCGCTCGACTTGAAATGTAAGCGTGAGTTGCTGTTTGTTCCTTGTCTCCACATCGACAGAAAAGCCGCCCTGTGCCGATGGCGCAAAGTAGTTTGTCGCGCCGATAGATACTTGCGATAAGCTGCCGATGCCGTTCTGCCTCGCAAAGGCGGACAACTTGTCGAGCTGATCTGGAGAGAGGTTGAACGCCTCTTTCTCCTCAGGGCTGGCCAGAGCCATGAGGCAATGAAAGTCAGCAGCCAAGAAACACCGACCTGCCTCCTTTGCTATATCGTCCTCACGCTTCGGGCGCGACAGCCAGATGACGAGGATAGTCGCGAGGACGACTATCGACAACACGATAGGTGCGAAACGTCTCATCGGCAAGTTTGTCATCCTCGCGACTCAGTTCCCTAATCGCCCACGCCGCTTCGGATGCAACCAGTGCCGTTCCATGGTGAACCGTCACAGATCCCTGGCTCGACCCTGTTTTGGAACGTGTAATACCGAGTCACGTTGTCGTCGCAGAGGCGCTTTACATCCTTGACCCAGCAGCAGACAAGACCGCCATCGTTACATCCGTACGTTACAGCCTCGGTCGTGCCTTCGCACATCTGAGGACTCAGCGGCGAACAGGATCCCGAACCGCCGGATTGAGCCGCAACCGGGGTCGGCGTCAGCGCGGCAAGGCAACCGGTAAGGGCCCCGATTGCAGCCGCCATCTTCATGTGTCTGTTTGTGTATTTCATGCTAGTTGTTCTCCTTAAGCCACCAGTAGTGGTTGTAGGGGTCGCCCCCCTTACGGTGCGATATTAGCGCGCCGCCGAGGGTCACTCCAAAAGCGTACATCGGGAATTCGTCATTCAGGTAAGGATGATCGACGGGGTTGTGTGACACATCGCCAAATAGAATAGTTTCATCGCCGTATCGGGCGGAAAATTTGCTCCATTCGAATGGCGTATTACTGGGCTCTACCGCTGTGAGATCAGGCTCCTGCATTGGAAAGTAAGCATAGTGTTCTGGGGCGTGCTGCTCCCACGGTTTGCCGTGCTGAGGGCAGGAAAGTCCTTTCAGCTTCAACTTCTCAGACACATACTGATCTGCTGCAGACGCCTTGTACGGAAGTCCCATCTCTTGTACTGATCCAAACCGGGCATCACCCGCCCAATCTGCTCTGTAAAGCTCAGTAGCGAGATGTAGTTGTCTAAGGTTACTCCTGCAGTTAGCTCGTTGAGCCGACTCCTTTGCGCTGCTAGCAATCGGAAATGTGATTGCTGCAACAATGATAATAATCCCTATCACCACCATGAGCTCAACGACTGTAAAGGCTTGCTTGTGGAGATGATTCACTGAACCCTCCTGACGAACCCTGTCACCGATTCTTGTTCGCTTTGGATCGACTTCAACCTGCCAGTAGCATCAATGAGAGCAACCCTTGGTCGGAAGTAGGCATTCAGCTGCGTGTGAAGAAGCCTCCCTGAGTTTCCCTTCACAGAAAGCTGACCGCAGGCAGGTTCTTTAGCGTCATCGGATGTGTACGCAAAAAGAACCCGCTGCTTTGGCGACTCATTCTGAAATACCCGGCAAATATCTTGGAAGGAGCATGTTGGACAGGCACCGCCCAAAACAACAAACGCTTCAGAGTCGTGTTGGAGCGGTACCATGAGTTTGGTACCGATTTCAGGATCCTTCACCCGGTACTTGTGCGTTGCCGACTCTCTCGGGCTACCTACGAGAACGAGATAGACGCCTACCGCAACCAAAAGTCCAACAGCCAGTAGAGTGAGACTACTTCCCTTAGCCCCCTTCGTCTCCATACACCAATCGTAACACGACCGCTTATGGACACCAAATTTTTTTCGGGGGGTAGGTATTAGTACCTAGCCGGGGCAGCGATGAGTTTAGCCCGAAAGAGCTTCCGCACCGGCTACGATTTCCAAGATCTCCTTGGTGATGCTGGCCTGGCGGACGCGGTTGGCGGTGAGAGTCAGTTCGCTGATCATCTTGCCCGCGTTGTCCGTGGCGTTCGACATCGCGGTCATCCGCGCGCCGTGCTCGCTGGCCGAGCTTTCCAGGAGAGCTTGGTAGGTGACGGTGAGCAGATACTTCGGCAAGAGCAAGCCGAGCAGATCTTCCGGAGAAGGCTCGAACTTGTATTCCTTGCCGCCCTTCTTGTCATCGCCTTCCGACTTCGGAGGCTCGATGGGCAGAAGTTGAACGACCTGCGGCTCCTGTCGGATTGGCGAATAAAATTTGCTGTAGCACAGATACACCGCATCCACCCGACCGGAGGTGTATTCCTCGGTGAGTCGATTGGTGAGTTCCACGGCATCGCTGAGATCAGCCCCCGCCGTCGGAACGCTCATGTGATGAATGATTTCGACACCGCGCTTGCCAAAGAACTGGTTGCCTTTTCGACCCACCGCGAGCATCGCCGTCGGGATGGCTTGCTCGCTGAACCACTTTTGGGCCGCCTTCAAGAGGTTCGTGTTGTACGATCCCGCGAGACCACGATCCGCCGTGATGAGCACGAGCGCGATCTTCTTGGGGCTGGCGCGTTGCTCAAGCAGAGGGTGAGCCGGGAGTTCTCCCGCACCGCCGACGGAGAGGATGAACTCGCGCATCTTCTCGCTGTACGGCCGGGCTTCTTCCACGCGATTCTTGGCCTTGGTGAGACGCGCAGCCGCCACGAGCTTCATGGCTCGGGTGATGGCCTGCGTGTTCTTGGCCGCGCGGATGCGCTGTCGGATCTGCTTGAGCGTCGCCATTCTAGTTGATCTTTCTTCGGGAAGAGATTAGCTGAGGTTGTGAGCCTTCTTGTAGTCGGCCACGATTTCGGCGAATGCCTTCTTCAGGGTCTCGGCCACATCGTCATCCAGCTTCTTGGTGGTGCGGATGGCTTCGTAGGCGTCGGGATACTTTTCCTTGACCGTGTTCAGGATCGCGGTTTCCAGACCCGAGACATGCTCGTTGGGAACGTTGTCCATCACACCGTTGGTGCCAGCGAAGATCGAGATGACCTGGTCTGCAACCGGATAGGGACCCGCCAGCCCTTGCTTCAGAAGCTCGGTGAGGCGTTGGCCTCGGAGCAACTGGAGCTGAGTGGATCGGTCAAGATCACTGGCGAACTGGGCAAACGCTTGCACTTCGCGGAAGTTGGCCATTTCCAGCTTCATGCGACCAGCAACCGACTTCATCGCCTTGATTTGAGCGTTTCCACCAACCCGGCTCACCGAGATACCAACGTTGATTGCCGGTCGAACGCCCGCAAAGAAGAGGTCGGGTTCGAGGTAGATCTGACCGTCGGTGATCGAGATAACGTTGGTCGGAATGTACGCAGAAACGTCGCCGCTTTGGGTTTCGATAACCGGCAGAGCGGTTAGTGAACCAGCGCCGTTCTCGTCGCTCAGCTTGGCTGCGCGCTCCAGAAGGCGGGAGTGGAGGTAGAAAACGTCGCCCGGATAGGCTTCGCGACCCGGCGGGCGGCGAAGAAGCAGCGAGACCGCGCGATAAGCAACCGCGTGCTTGGAAAGGTCGTCGTAGACCGCGAGAGCGTGCATTCCGTTGTCGCGGAAGTATTCGCCCATCGCCGCACCGGCGAACGGAGCAAGGTACTGCATGGCGTTGGTGTCGGCCGCCGAAGCAACCACGACGATCGTGTACTTCATGGCATCGTGGGCGCGCAGAGTTTCCACGACGCGGGCCACGTTCGCCATTTTCTGACCGATGGCGACATAGATGCTGTAAACGCGCTCCTTCTCTTCGCACTCCTCGTTCAGCCTGGCTTGGTTGATAATCGTGTCGATGCAGACCGAGGTCTTACCGGTCTGTCGGTCGCCGATGATGAGTTCGCGCTGACCACGACCGATGGGGATCATCGCGTCGACGGCCTTGATGCCGGTTTGGAGGGGTTCGGTGACCGGCTGTCGGTCAACAACGCCCGGGGCGATGGTTTCGAGCAGGGCAAATTGTTCTGCGGCGATGGTTCCTGCGTCGTCGATCGGTTGACCGAGAGCGTTGACCACTCGTCCGAGCAGAGCCTTACCGACGGGCACTTCGATGATCCGACCGGTTTCCTTAACCGGGTCGCCTTCCTTGATGGCGGTGGAATCGCCGATGAGAACCGCACCGATCGAATCCTCTTCCAAGTTCAGAGCGAGGCCGATGACGCCGCCGGGGAACTCGAGCATTTCACCCACTTGGCAGTCGGGCAAGCCGTAGACGCGGGCAATGCCGTCGCCGACTTGGAGGACAGTTCCTACGTGCTCGACTTCGGCCTTCTTGTTAAAGGCTTGAAGTTCGTGTTCGAGGATCGAGGTGATTTCTTCTGGTCGAATGGCCATGGTCGTTTTTGGGGGGTCAGGCTTGTTTCAGCAAATCGTAGAGCAGGCGATCTTTCAGGCGGCTGAGTTGTCCACGGACGGAACCGTCGAGGACGTAGTCACCATAAGTGACCTTCACACCACCCATCAGATCGGGGTTGACGATGAATTCGGGGTCGAGATTGCGACCAGTTTTCTCGGTGATGGTCGCGAGGATAGCCTTGCGTTGCGCGTCGTCAAGTTCCACCGAGCTTTCTACGGTGGCCTTGGTGACGTTCTCTGCTTGGCGTCGAAGCTCTTCGAACTCCAGCTGGATGCCGACGAGTTCGTCGTCGCGTCGCTTGTCGATGAGCAATCGGATGAATTCGAGGGTGAGAGCCGTCGTCTTGTCGCCGAAGGTCTTCTCGAAGATCGTGGTTTTGTCGGCGGGGGAAGTGCTTGGGCGTTTCAGAAACGTTCGGAACGCCTCGCTGTTATAGATCGCCCCGTTCACCGTCGCAAGGTCCGAGCTGACGCTCCCGACAATATCTTGCTTCGACGCCGCGCTGAAGAGCGCCCTGGCATAACGCTTGGCGACGCGGCGATCTTCCATTAGTTCTTAACCTCGACCGTGCTGAGGAATTCGTCGATGAGCTTGCGGTTCCGGTCGGAGTCGATGTTGGCTCCAAGCAGCTTTTCGGTGGCTTGTAGGCTCAGCTTGGTGACTTCGACGCGCAGATCGCCGAGCACCTTGCGCTTTTCGGCTTCGATTTCTGCAATCGCGGTCTGCTTATATTCCTCGGCTTGTCGCTGGGCATCGGCCATCAGAGACTTCTTGAGGTCTTGCGCTTCCTTGATTTGCGCTTGAATCTGTTCGCGGGCGCTGGCTTCGGTGTCGGCCAGTCGCTTTTCGTAATCCGCCTTCATCTGAGTCATGTCCGCGCGCAGGGTTTCGGCTTCGGTGAAGGTCTTCTCCAGTTCGCCGGTGCGGTGGTCGATGGTTTCGTGAAGGGGCTTGAAGAAGAAGTACTCGATGACCTTAAAGAGGATCAAGAACACGCCAATCGTGGAGATCGTCTTGCCAAAGTTCAGGGGGATCCCCATGCCAGCAAGCGGCTTTTCGATCGCGTCGAAAGCGTGAGCCTTGTACGCCACCATGCCGGCCACCATCAGGATGGCGCCGATCACGATCATTCCCACGACCATTGCGGGATTACTCTTGGGCTGAGTGTTCTCAGTCATTTCGTTCTTCTCAGAAAACTGGGGTTGGTTGGGGGTTGAGGGGGCGACTCCGTGAAGAGTCGCCCCAGAAAGACGATTGGATTAGCCCTTGAATGCGCCTGCACCGACGAAGACGGTGAGCAGGAAGACGAGTTCGACGAAGGCAAGCGCGATGAGCATCGCGGTTTGCATCTTGCCGATGGCTTCCGGTTGTCGTGCCATGCCTTGCATAGCGGCGAAACCGATGAGACCGAGGCCAATTCCGCAACCAAGTGCGGCCATTCCGAGTGCGATAGGAAGCATGTTTTTCTAGTTTCTCCTGTAAGTTCGAGCGGTGGGTGAAATCGTGTTAGGCGGTGGCCGGAACCGGGTCGTGCCCGTGGTCGTCGGCGTGATCGTGTCCATGACCTTCTTCATGATCGTGGTGCGTGACGAGGCTGATGTACACGCAGAAGAGCAAGCAGAAGATGAGTGCTTGGACAACGCAGGTGAGAAGCTTGACCGGAAGCAAGAACGCACCAACCGGGATGTTTGCTCCTTCGCCCAGCTCATTCATAGCAACGGCGGCTCGGTGGCCGCCATCGATGTTTCCGTAGAGTCGGAGGCTGAGGGAGACGTTCTTCATCGTCTCCGAGATGATTTCGATGATGAAGATCATCCCGTTGATGGGAATGAGCGCGAGGCCCATCTTCGGGCCAGCGAAGTGGCTGAAGTGTCCGAGCACGCCGTTCGCCCGCATCCCTTCGTACTGCACATATCCCACCGCGATGAGGGCCATGCCAAGGTTGAAGCTCAGGTCCGCGGTCGGGGAAGTGGGGAAGAAGAGAGCTACGCAGTTGCTAATGAAGATCACGATCCAGAAGGTCATGATCATCGGCATGTACTTGCGTCCGTGGGCACCGATGATGCCGACAACGAGGTTCTCGATGAAAATGTAGAGCTGCTCGGCGTACTGAGAAATGCGGGTGCGGAAGAACCGTTGTCCGAACTCCTTTTTCGCCATGACCATGAGGCCAAACGAGATCAGAACCACGAGGCCGATGTAGAACCACAGGCCTTCAATCGCAAGGGCGGCATGGGCATCACCGCCGTGATCTCCGCCATGAGCGGAATCACCTGCGGCCAGGAGCCATTGCACATTCTGAAAGAGAGAAAGCATGGGACGTCATCAGTCGCGAAGGCTCACGACGTGAACCCTCCAGACCGCAAGGCAGTATACCAACAGCACCCCAAGCCCGTAGCAACCGGGCCCTGGGCCACCGAGACCTTGGACTACCAACCAGCCCCCCGCAAGCAGGGGCAACTTTGACAGAAGCGCAAAGATCATCACGGCTGGGGGAAGCAAAGGTTTCGGGTCGGACGAGGTATTTCTCGTCAAAATCCACATGACTCCCATCAAGCCCACAAAGCCCACGAGCCCGACCGAGAGCCCGAGGACCGAAGAAACGAGAGCAATGAGCAGGGGTGTCACTTGTCGTGCTTGTTCAGAACAAAAACCGCGAATCCGACCCCGACAAAGGCTCCCGCGATCGTGAGAATCGGCTGCCAAGCGTTCCCACCCAGCGCACGATCCAGCAACCAGCCTCCGCCCGCACCAAACAGAGGAATCCCGATGATCGCGTAGGCCACCGTCATCCCGACCCCGAGACCCCGAGAAGCCTCGCCTGTCGAGCGGTTCTCCTTCTCCTCCTGTATCTTCGCGTTCTCGTACCGCCCGCGACTTTCATCCAGACGAGCGTTGAGAGCCTCCGCCTTCGCGGCGAAGTCGCGATCAATCTTTGCCATCTCCTCCTGAGCCTCGCGCCGAGCTTGCGCGGCGCGATCCGTCAGTTCTTCCGCCGGATTCCCCGCTCCCCCACCGGGAAGATCGTTCTCAGGATTCGTTATCATGCGCCCATTGTAGGCGCAAATCCCGGAAGATCAGCATGACCTGATTCAGAAAAGGGTTATCCTTCGTCTACGAAAACAGGAATCCGATGAGCGGGGCTGGCGCGAACTATAGCTTGGACACCGAGGTGCAATTCCTGAAAGGAGTTGGCCCTAAAACCGCCATGCTCCTGGGCAAGCTGGGGATCAAAACCGTCCGCGATATCTTGTGGTTCTTCCCCCGACGATACGACGACCGAAGCAAACTCCCTCAGCTCCTGATGCTCCGCGCTGGAGAAGCCCAGACGGTGCGTGGTCGCCTCGTCGATGTTTCCACAAGAGGAACAAGAGGCGGGAAGGTGCTCATTCGTGCGATCCTTGATGACGGAACCTCGCAAGTCGGTCTCGTCTGGTTCAACCAACCTTGGGTCGCCCGGGAACTTCAAAAGGTGCAAGGAGGCGAAATTGTCGCCTTCGGCATGGTGAAAGAAGGCCAGGGCCGGTCTCTCGAAATGACAAGCCCCGAGTGGGAAGTCCTCGATGAGGACGATGAGGTCGGCGATTTCGCCCGAATTACCCCGGTCTATCCCCTCACCGAAGGCGTTCCTCAATGGGCGGTGCGCAAAGCCGCCGCGAGCGCGATTGAATACTTCTCTCGCCTGCTCGAAGACCCCTTGACCGAGGAGATTCTTCGTGCCAATCGACTGAAACCTCTCAGTTGGTGCATCAAGCAGATGCATCAACCCGACAGCCCCGACACTCTCGACCTGGCACGAGGGCGGCTGGTCTTCGAAGAATTCCTCTATCTCCAACTTGTGTTGCAGATGCGCCGCAATGAGGTGAAGCAGGAGGTCGGCATCAGTTTCCCGATCAGTCAGCTCGAGCACCTTCTGCCGGGAGCTAGCCCTAGTCTTTTCGCGGCGGCTGATGGCGATCACAAAGGCGATCTCTGGACGCAAGTCCACGCGATGCTGCCGTTCGAACTCACAGGCGCCCAGAAGCGAGTCATCGGCGAGATATGGCAAGACATGGAGCGGCCTTACCCGATGAATCGCCTCGTGCAGGGCGATGTCGGGAGCGGAAAAACCGCCGTCGCCGCCAGCGCGATTCTCGCTGCGGTCAAGTGCGGATACCAGGCGGCGATGATGGCCCCGACAGAGATCCTCGCCGAGCAGCACTATCTCAATCTCGTCAAGCTGTTCGATCCGCTCGGCATCACCGTGAACCTGATGGTCGGCAAGCAGACCGCCAAGCAAAAGCGCACAGCAATGGAAAAAGCGGCAGGCGGGGAAGCCCAGGTCAATGTTGGCACCCATGCGCTGATCAGCGAGGGAGTGAAGTTCCACAAACTCGGGCTCGCCGTTATCGACGAACAGCACCGATTCGGCGTCGTTCAGCGCATGGCGTTGAGGCAAAAAGGATTCGGGCATCCGGACGTTCTTGTCATGACCGCGACTCCGATCCCCCGAACCCTCACGATGTCGCTCTACGGCGACCTCGATCTCAGCGTCATCGACGAACTCCCGCCTGGACGTAAGCCGATCAAAACTCACTGGAAGAAGCCCTGGGATCGAGACAAGGTCTACGCCACGGTGCGGACTCTGATCCAGGAAGGCCGTCAGGCGTACTTTGTCTGCCCGATGATCAGCGAGAGCGACAAGATGCAGACTCAGGCTGCGGAGGATCTCCACTACCGGCTCACTCATGAAACCTATCCCGACCTGCGGGTCGGCCTCCTCCACGGACAGATGAAGCCGGCGGAAAAAGAGGAAGTGATGGAGCAATTCCGGCGTCACGATCTTGATATTCTTGTGAGCACCGTGGTGATCGAAGTCGGCGTCGACGTCCCCAACGCGACCGTGATGGTGATCGAGGACGCCAACCGATTTGGTCTCGCCCAGTTGCACCAACTCCGCGGCCGGGTCGGACGGGGCTCTCATCAGAGCTTCTGCATCCTCGTGGCAGACGCTACGAACCCCGATTCCGAGAAGCGGCTCCGCATCCTGGAAGAAACCACGAATGGGTTCAAGATTGCGGAAGAAGATCTCAAGATCCGCGGCCCCGGTGATGTCGTGGGAACCAGGCAGAGCGGGGAGATCGAGTTCCAGCTCGCGAACCTCGTGGATGATGGACCAGTGTTGGAAACGGCTCGCCAGGCGGCCATCGGCATCTTGGATCGCGACAAGAATCTCTCCCGTCCGGAACACCAGATGCTCCTCCAAAAGATCCGCGAGCAGAGGTCTTACGAGGCTCTCATCGTGGTCAGTTAAGAACAAGAATTCTTGCGGGTAAGACTTCCAAGCTACTGGCCTTAATCTAATTGTGAGTGCAACGGATCGTCACTGACTAAGCATTTGCGAACGCATCGATCCTCGCCTCTGATCCAGGTTCTGTGACATGATGAAATTGATGACGACTCATCAGGAAATCACTCATTCCGAATTGAACGATCTGCTTGCCTCCGGTGCGGAGCTGACCATTCTTGACGTGAGGGAATCCGATGAACTTGAAAACGGCATGATCCCCGGAGCCATCCACGTTCCGATGGGAGAGGTGCCGGAGCAATACCGTCAGTTCGACGCGCGAAAACCCCTCATTGTCGTCTGCCGAAGCGGAGCCCGGAGTGCGCGAGTCACCCAGTTCCTTGCCATGCAAGGCTTCCCGGACGTGCGGAATCTCACTGGTGGAATGAACACTTGGGCCGCCGAAATCGACCCAAGCATCACCATTTATTGAGTTAGGCTTTCTTCTTCCGGGTCGTCGGCTTCTTTTTCGCCGCCGTCGATTTGGATCCCGCCGACTTGGCGGATGAAGATTTCGCCGTTGATCGCGACGCGGTTCGTCCTCTGGTCGAGCCGCGTTTCTTTTTCGGCGGCCCCAGCGCGGCTCGAGCCTGGATCAATTCCACTGCCTGCTCCGGCGTAAGTTCGAGCGGGTTCATTCCCTTCGGAATCGTTGCGTTGGTGGTTCCATCGGTGACATAGGGGCCGTATCGACCCTCCATCACGCGAACCGGCCCGGCGCACCCTTCGAGTTCGCCCATCTCCTTCATCGCCGCCGCGACTTTGCGCTGACCACGACCTCCGGTTGCAAACAGCTCCAACGCGGCCTCAACCGAAATATTCGCCGCCGCGCGCCAATCGCCTGCGTTCGCCCGCTTTTCGCCTGAGCTCAAATAAGCTCCATATCGACCGATCTGCACGACGATCGGCTCACCCGTTTCAGGGTGATTCCCGATCGTCTTGGGGAAGGTAAGAATGAGCGCAAGATCCGGATCATCCAGCTTATTGGCATCGACTCCTGGAGGAATGCTCACCCGGCGCGGAGCTTCGCCCGCTTCTTCCTGCGCCGGAGTCAGACCAACCTCCAGATACGGCCCAAATCGACCTTTCTTGGCAAAAACACACTGCCCCGTCGCTGGGTCGAGGCCAACCGCTTCCGGCCCTTTGGCGCGATCCTCGATCAGCTCCAGAGCCTTTTCGTAGGTCAGCTCCGCCGGGGCCATGTCCTCCGGAATCGACGCGGTGTTGCCCGTGCCGCCTTCGCCTCGTTGGATGAACGGCCCGTTTCGACCAATCCGAATCACGATATCTTCGCCAAGCTGGATATGCGGGAACGGCATGTTCGGCCCTTCTTTATCCACTTTCTCGGCAATCCCCAACTCCTCACCTGCGCCGTAATAGAAGCTTTTGAGGTGCTTCACCATATCACGGTCGCCATTTGCGATCTCGTCGAGTTCGTTCTCCATTTCGGCGGTGAACTTCAGATCAACCAGATTCGCGAAGTTATCTTCGAGGAGTTCCGTGACGGCAAACGCCGTGAAGGTCGGCACCAGCTGAGTGCCAGACTTGAACACGTAGCCCCGATCCTGGATCGTGCCGATGATGCTGGCGTAAGTGGAAGGTCGCCCGATCCCCTCGTCTTCAAGTTTTTTGACGAGGCTCGCTTCCGTGTAGCGCGCCGGAGGCATCGTCGCGCTCTCACGCGCCGTGACGGCGGTTGCATTCAGCACGTCACCCAGATTCAGCTCAGGAAGAATCGTTTCCTTGTCGCCGAGTTCCGCATTGGGATCATCGGAGCCTTCAACGTAGGCACGCAAGAAACCAGGGAAGAGAATGGCCTTTCCGCTCGCCCCGAACATGTGACCCTTGCCCGCATGCTCGACGGTGACTTCAACCTTGGTCCGCTCGACTTCCGCCGGGCTCATTTGGCAAGCGATCGTTCGCTTCCAAATCAGATCGTAAAGCTTGAACTGCTCCTCGCTTAGATACTGCCGAATCGATTGCGGGGTGCGACTCAGGTCGGTCGGGCGGATGGCCTCGTGGGCTTCCTGGGCATTCTTCGCCTTGCTCTTGAAGGTTCGCGGCTTTGCCGGAACGTACTTTTCACCATACATCGACCCGATGACCTGGCGAGCCTCGCGCAGCGCACGCTCCGCCAGATTGAGAGAGTCGGTACGCATGTAGGTGATCAAACCCACGCTACCCGAGCCGATATTCACCCCTTCATAGAGGTTCTGCGCAATTTGCATCGTGCGCTGTGCCGTGAAACCATACTTCCGGATCGCCTCTTGCTGAAGCGTCGAGGTCATGAACGGTGGCGGAGGATTCTCGACCCCTTTCGCCTTTTCGACATCCGTCACGGTCCAGGGTTTGGAAGCCAGAAGAGCCGTCGCCAGAGGCTCCGCATCCGCGTAACTCAGCCACAGATCATCCTTCTTGACCATCTCGCCGCGATTCGAGAAGCTCGACCCGTCAGCAAGCCGCTGGGTCGCGACGCGTCGAAGTTCCGCCTTGAAGGGCCCCTTGGCTGCCGCCAGATCCGCCGTGATCCCGGCGTACTTCACCGAGATGAAATCGCGTCGCTCTCGTTCGCGCATGACGACCAACCTCACCGCCACGCTCTGCACGCGTCCTGCCGAAAGCTTGGGAGCGACCTTCTTCCACAACAGGGGAGAGAGCGTATAGCCGTAGAGTCGATCCAGGATACGCCGCGTCTCCTGAGCCCGAACCAACGCCTCATCCACATCACGCGGATTCGCCAGAGCCTCCGCAATCGCCTCAGGAGTGATTTCGTGGAACACGATGCGCTGAATCTTCGTGCCCTTCTTCGGCTTCAGCACCTCGCGGATATGCCACGAGATCGATTCTCCTTCGCGGTCTTCGTCAGTGGCGAGCAGGAGCGTGTCGCAATCCTTGGCCGAGGACTTGAGGTCAAAGACTTTGGCCTTCTTGTCGGACGTGACAATATAGACCGGCTCGAAATCGCCCTCGACGTTCACGCCGAGCTTCGCCCAGGCTTTGCCTTTGAGCTCAGCCGGGACGTCTGTAGCCTTCTCCGGCAAGTCGCGGATATGACCAAACGAGGCTTTGACCTCATAACCTTTGCCCAAAAACTGACTGATCGTCCGAGCTTTGGCGGGCGATTCAACGATGACAAGGGTTTTGGACATAGGCGTTCAAGCGGCGGGCTGGTTTTACCGGGCATCGTGCCCTGAGAATCAAGGGAGCAAGGGTCAATGGTCCAGTTGGCGACTAATTGCCCCGGAAACTCCCGCTTTCTGGAACGAGATACCCGGATCAATCGTTCGCCGAATTGAGTAGACGGTTCATCCGTCTAAAATGTGTGGCAATGACTCGGCTTCGATCGCTCTTTCTTCTGATGCTCACTCTCGGAGCCATGTTCCAGGCGTCCGCCGAGACATCATGGGTCGGCATCTACTTGCAGGGGAACAAGGTCGGCTATGCCTCGACCACTGCGACCGAGACGCAATTTGAAGGCAAGAAAGCGGCTCGATCCGAGATGCGGATGGTGGTGCAGACACAAATGCTCTCCCAGCAGATGAAGATCACGGTGCGATCCGTGACCATCGCGACCCCGGAAGGCTCGCCGATCTACACAGAGTATTTCACCGAAAGCTCCGGACGGAGTCTGGGCGTCAATGCCCGGTTCTATGCCGACCGCATCGAAGCTGTTCTCATCACCGCCGCAGGAGAGCAGCCTCAAGTCATTAAGATTCCGGAAGGCGTGAGGCTCGCCGTCGATCCCAGCCAGCAGGTGATGGATGGCAGTTTCCCTCTGACAAACGGCGAAGCCAAAGCGTATGTCTTCAATCCGGAAGGAATGAACCTGGTTGAAGTCACGGTGCGACCCGGCGGAAAACAAAATGTGGAGATTGACGGAAAGACCATCGAGGCTCAAACCCTGCGCATCCAAGACCCCCGAGCCCCGTCCACGATGTACGTCGGCGACAAAGGCGAGTTCCTCCTGATGACCTGCCCGATGGGCATGGAGTTCCGTCCCGAGTCCGAAAGCGCCGCGAAGCAACTTCCCGGAGTCTTCACCGGTGATCTCGCCGTGGCGTCGATGATCGTGCCAACGGGCAAGCTTGATCCTCTCGCCAAGAAGCTCATTCTCCGGGTCGAAGGCGTCGATCTCAGCAAGTCCCCGAGCGATGCGGGGCAATCCATCAAGCCAGAAGCCGATGCCTGGATCGTCACCGTTGAACCCAATACCTCGGCAGACAAGAACGCCACGATCTCGCAAGCCCAGCACGGCATGGAGCGCTGGCTCAAGCCCGATATCCGCGTGCCCAGCGACAGCAAAGAGTTCATTGATCTCGCTCAGAAAATCGTCGGCGATGAAAAGCGGGTCACCTTAGCCGCGGAGAAAATCCATCGCGAGGTCTATGGGTTTATGGGCGTCAATGCTGGCATCGGCGTCATGCGCGATGCCCGCGAAATCTTGGAGACGAAAGAAGGGGTGTGCCGCGATCACGCCATTCTCGCCGGAACGATTCTGCGCGCGGCAGGAATCCCGGCACGATTTGTGAACGGTTTGGTGTACCAGGATGGGGCGTACTACTATCACGCGTGGGTGGAGTTTTGGGATGGCAAAGCCTGGATCGGACTCGACACCACTCGAATGCCGTTCCAAATGACGGCGAAGTACATCAAAACGGCCCAGGGTACGGTAGGCGAAGCGCTCCAGGGCTTTTTGCTGGATGGTGCCAAGATAACGGTGATTGCAAACAACTAGGGAGAGGAAGAATCAGGTGAGCTGCGCGTGAAGAACATCGGAAAGATCATTTTCATAGGCCTGTGTGGCTTGGTCGGCGCGTTGCTTTCCGTCACCTTGCTTCCGCCTCAGATCGACGCGATTGGTCAGCGGATGTACTCGATGAACCGGAAGCTGGAACAAGAATCCGGCCCTGGTCAATCGAACGTCTCGCCTCCGGCGAAGACGCCAGAAAAGCCCGACGCCCAGACTCCCGCACCACCAGCGGACCCATCCGCACCTGTCGTCGGCGATCTCTCTGAGGGCGAGGCAGCAGGCTCATCCACGTCCCCTTCTGCGAATGCGAGCGCTCCCGTCGTGGGGAACGAGACGCAGTCCAAGCCGCCGTTCAGACCCGTGGCAGACGATACGTCGATTCAGCCTCAGTTTCAAGCCAATGCCTTCGCGCTGGCGCTACTCGGATTCATTCTCGGATCGGCTCTCGGCAGCTTCCTCGTGCGAGTCGGTGACCGCGCCGGAGCGAATTGGGACAAGATGCCCCCGGGCGACCGCATCATTTGGGTGCTCGGCACTTTCTCGGGTGTGGTCGCGGGAATCATTGTCTCGGTGCCGTTCCTGCTGCTCTTCCAGGGCCGCCCGGAAGGCACCCTGATCTCCATCGCCCTTGTCGTGGGATGCAGTGCCGCGATGGTCTATCTCCTGCGATCCCTGGCACCCTATCTGCCCTGGGAATCGAGTGCGATGACCCAGCGCCGCACCGGCATCAAGATTCTCGACACCAACGTCCTCATCGACGGTCGAGTGTACGATCTCATCCGCACCGGATTCATTGACGGCGACATTTACATTCCGGGATTTGTGCTCCTGGAACTCCAGCACATCGCTGATTCTTCCGACAGCTTGCGTCGCCAGCGCGGCCGCCGGGGCCTCGATGTTCTGAAGCGAATCCAAAGCGAATTCACCGTCGACGTGGGCTCCCGCGACCGATACGCCGGAAATCAGAAAGAAGAAGTCGATGCCCGCTTGGTGAAGCTCGCCAAGTCTCTGGGCGCCGATCTCGTCAGCAACGATTTCAATCTGAACCGCGTGGCGACCATCCAAGACGTCAAGGTTCTGAACATCAACGACCTCGCTCTCGCCCTCCGTCCGAATGTTCTCCCCGGGGAGAACCTGGACGTGATGATCATTCGGGAAGGGAATCAGAGCAACCAGGGTGTCGGCTATCTCGACGATGGCACGATGGTCGTGGTCGAGCATGGCCGCGATCTCATCGGGGAAGCCACCACGGTTGTCGTGACGCAGGTCATCCAGACCGAGCGTGGCAAAATGATCTTTGCTGATGCAGACCTCGACATCGCCATCGAAGAACCCCGACGAAAGCAACCGCCCAGTCGAGGCACCCGCTAGTCCGCCCAAGGTCTGCGCGATCCTGCTCGCGGCCGGGAGTTCTACTCGCTTCGGCGAAGACAAGCTCGAACAGCTCATTGGCGGCGTCCCGCTGTGGCTGGCGAGCTACCAAGCCCTTGCCGCCTCGCCCCTCATCGATGCGATTGGCATCGTGACGAGCGCGGAGAAAGTCGAGTCGGTCCAGCAACGCGCCCCGGAGGCGTTCTTCGTGGTGGAAGGGGGATCGAGCCGGCAAGCGAGTGCCCACGCGGGGATCCTTGCCATACCACAGGACTACGAAGTCGTCCTGATCCACGACGCAGCCCGACCATTCGTCAGCCAGGCCATCACCCAGGCGGTCATCGAAGGTGTGGCCCGCACCGGTGCCGCTTACCCCGGAATCCCCGTCGCCGACACGATTCGAGAGGGCACCAGACTCCTGAATCGGAGCGAGCTCCGCGCGGCACAGACTCCCCAAGGCGGCCGACGCGACTGGTTTCTATCCGCCCACGCCCAAGTGACGGAAGAACTCACCGACGACATCGCTCTCCTCGAAGCCGCAGGATTCCCCTCCGAAGTCGTCCCCGGTGACCCCAAGAACCGCAAGATCACCCTCCCCACCGATCTCGAATCCACGGAAATCCGCACGGGCCTGGGCTACGACATCCACCGATTCAGCACCGACCCCGACAGGCCTCTCTGGCTTGGAGGAGTCGAATTCCCCGACGACAAGCCAGGGCTCGAAGGCCACAGTGATGCTGATTCACTCCTCCACGCCATCGTCGATGCCCTCCTCGGCGCGGCGTGCCTGGGAGACATCGGCGTCCACTACCCGCCGAGCGACCCTCAGTGGAAAAATTGCCCTTCGCTCCGATTCCTGACAGAAACTTCATCATTGCTGGAGCGCGAAGGTTGGCGTATTCTAAGTATAGATGCAACCGTCGTGGCAGAGCGGCCACGAGTGATGCGAAAACAGAGCGAAATCCGCTCCGCGATTGCTTCCGCGTGTGGTCTGCCGGTGACATCGGTCAGCGTCAAGGCGACCACGAATGAAGGTCTGGGCTCCCTTGGAAGAACTGAAGGAATTGCCGCCTATTCCGTCGCCACAATACGCCGAAGATAAGAAAGGTAGGAACCCTGAATGTTAGAAGTTCTGGTACGCAACGCGAACGGTAATTTGAGTCAACACGACCGAGACTATGCCACCAAGAAACTTGGAAAGCTCGACCGCTACTTCCACTCCGCCAGCCGAGTGGAACTGGCTTACCGAGAGGACAAGACCGGGCATAGGATTGAGGTGACGGTGTTCGCCGACGGAGTCGTCCTGCACGGCATGGAGAGTGATCCCCATGTCCACGCCGCCATCGACAAAGTCGCTGACAAGCTCGAAAACCGCCTGCGACGCGTGAAATCGAAGCTCGTCAAGCGCTTGCAGGGTCGCGGCACGCCGGTCGCCGACGACCTCCTGTCTCTCCCGGATCAAGAGTTCGACGACTCCACGTTCACCGAAGAGCGCGGATACTCGCTCAAGCCGATTTCCGCAGAGGAAGCGGTGCTCCAGATGGAGCTCACCGACTACCCCTTCTATGTTTTCCGCAACATGGAAACCGGGAATGTCGAGGTGGTCTACCGCACGGAGAAAGGCCACGGCATCGTCTTCGCCGAGCGATGATTCTCCGGTGGCTTCAGTGACTGAGAGCACGCTGGATTGAGGCCGAGCCAAGCCCAATCGGGATCGCCTTAGCCTGGATTCAAGCGGACGACTCCTGGATTCGCCCTCTCCGAGCTTGATGTGCTGTGACATGACATCCTTGACACTCCGAGACAGGACATTGTTGACACATGCCTTTCTCGGGTTGGTCGGTTATGGATTCGCGTCTTTTACTTG
>Ga0209572_1001255_pt1 | contig 19652 bp, 12 predicted proteins | sample EBPBio232012_DNA_FD_185867 | JGI IMG/M metagenome (GOLD analysis project Ga0209572, IMG submission 185867) | Wastewater treatment Type I Accumulibacter community from EBPR Bioreactor in Madison, WI, USA - Reactor 1_1/23/2012_ DNA (SPAdes)... | ecosystem: Engineered > Bioreactor > EBPR >...
AACTGGTCGAAGTAGCGGCGGGAGTCGAGCAGATGGGCGTGCCAGGCGGCGTCCACCGCCGGGCTGGGGCAGGCCTGGCCCCGCAGGCGGATGCTGAGGAGCAGAAAGCGCCGGTACTCGTGCAGCACGCGCCGGGTGTGCGCGGCGCTCCAGCCCTGCTCTTGCGCCAGGCGGGCGCTGAAGGGGTGCGCGTCGCCCGGGTCGTCGAACGCGTGGTGTGCCAGGCGCCGCCAGAGCGCGTCGCCCTCGACGCCTGGGCTCCGCCGATCGGCGGCCGCACGGGCGGGGGGCACGAACCCGGCGGCCGGGACGAGGGTGGTTTGTGGCATGCTGCCTTCTCCTTTCTTTCTTCTTGTTGTTCTGATCTGGTTCTTCTTCTTGGTGTCCAGATTAGGACGCGGGTGTGACAGATTCGTGACCACCGCGCGGCGTGTGGCATGCCCCCCACGGGCGCTTACCTACAGACAGGCCCATGAGCGATCTGAGCTTTGATTTCATCGTTGTCGGCGGCGGCACCGCCGGCTGTCTGCTGGCCAACCGCCTGTCGCGCGACAAGGCCAAGCGCGTGCTGCTGATCGAGGCCGGCCGCAAGGACGACTACCACTGGGTGCACATCCCCGTCGGCTACCTGTACTGCATCGGCAACCCGCGCACCGACTGGCTGTACCAAACCGAGCCCGCCGCCGGCCTGAACGGCCGCACGCTGCGCTACCCGCGCGGCAAGGTGCTGGGCGGCTGCAGCAGCATCAACGGCATGATCTACATGCGCGGGCAGTCGCGCGACTACGACCAGTGGGCCCAGCTCACCGGCGACGACGCCTGGCGTTGGGAGCACTGCCTGCCGGACTTCATGGCGCACGAGAATCACTATAAATTTGATAGCTCGTCAGGATTGAAGGACGCCGGCCAAGCCGATGTTTCACCCGAATTCCGGGCCCGGCACGGCGGCGGCGGCGAGTGGCGCGTGGACAAGCAGCGCCTGCGCTGGGACGTGCTGGACGCCTTTGCCGCCGCCGCGCAAGAAGCCGGCATTCCCGCCACCGACGACTTCAACCGCGGCAACAACGAAGGCGTGGGCTATTTCGAGGTCAACCAGAAGAACGGCTGGCGCTGGAACGCCGCCAAGGCCTTCGTGCGCCCCACCTGCTACGGCCGGCCCAACTTCGAGCTGTGGACCACGGCCCAGGTCACGCGCCTGCTCGTGGAGCGCGGACCGGCCGGCCTGCGCTGCGCCGGCGCCCAGGTCTGGACCGGCAGCGAGATGCTGCAGCCGCGCCTGGCCGAGGGCGGCGAGCTGATCCTGTCCGCCGGCAGCATCGGCTCGCCGCAGATCCTGCAGCTGTCGGGCATCGGCCCGGCCCAGTTGCTGCAAGGCCATGGCATCGAGGTGTTGGCCGATCTGCCTGGCGTGGGTGCCAACCTGCAAGACCACCTGCAGATCCGCTCGGTCTACAAGGTGCGCGGCGCGCGCACGCTCAACCAGTTGGCCAGCACGCCCTGGGGCAAGGCCGGCATCGGGCTGGAATACCTGTTGCGCCGCACCGGGCCGATGAGCATGGCGCCGAGCCAGCTGGGGGCCTTCACGCGCTCCTCGCCCGACTTCGAGTGGCCCAACCTTGAGTACCACGTGCAGCCGCTCAGCCTGGACGCGTTCGGCGAGCCGCTGCACAGCTTTCCGGCCATCACGGCCAGCGTGTGCAACCTGAACCCGACCAGCCGCGGCACGGTGCAGATCACCAGCGCGCGCTTTGAAGACGCGCCCGCCATCGCCCCCAACTACCTGGCCACCGACGAAGACCGCCAGGTCGCCGCCGACAGCCTGCGCGTGACGCGCCGCATCATGGGCCAGCCGGCCATGGCGCGCTTCGCGCCCGAGGAGTTCAAGCCCGGCGTGCAGTACCAGAGCGACCAAGACCTGGCGCGCCTGGCCGGTGACATCGCCAGCACCATCTTCCACCCCGTGGGCACCACCAAGATGGGCCAAGGCGACGACCCCCTGGCCGTGCTCGATGCGCGCCTGCGCGTGCGCGACGGCGCGGGTGGGCGCATCGCCGGCCTGCGCGTGGTCGATGCCGGCGCCATGCCCACCATCACCAGCGGCAACACCAACAGCCCGACGCTGATGATGGCCGAGAAGGCGGCGGCCTGGATTCGCGCCGACGCGGCTTGAAACCCGGGCCAATGCGCCCACCTGAGAGGTTTGACCACTCAAACTAAGGGACGACGCGCATGAAGAACCTGACCGGTTTCCTGGACCACATGCTGAAATCCGCCGGGGCCACCGTGAGCGGCCAGAACCAGAACAACCGTGGCGGCGGGCTGGGTGGCGCGATCAACAGCGACTTTGGCCGCGGCACCCTGACCGGCGGGGCCCTGGGCCTGCTGCTGGGCAAGAACAAGACCACCCGCAAGCTGGCCCAATACGGTGGTCTGGCCGCGTTGGGCATGATGGTCTACAACACCTACGGCGAATACCAGCGCCAGCAAGCCGGTGCCGCCGGCACGGCCACCCCCAGTCTGCCGCCGCCGCAAACCGTGGACCGTCTGCCCGCGCCGCAGGCCAGCGCGCACAGCCAGGCCATCCTGCAAGCCCTGGTGGCCGCCGCCAAGGCCGACGGCCATCTGGACGACCGCGAACGCGAACTGATCGAAGGCGAATTCACCCGACAGGGCCTGGCCGCCGATGCCCAGCAGTGGCTGCACGATGAAATGGCCAAACCGCTCGACCCGGCCGAGGTGGCGCGCGCCGCGCAAAGCCCGGAGATGGCGGCCGAGATGTACCTGGCCAGCCTGCTGGTGGCCGACGAGCAGAGCTTCATGGAGCGCGCCTACCTGGACGAACTGGCGCGCCAGCTCAAGCTCGATCCCGAGCTGCAGGCGCGATTGCGGCAGCAGGTGGCCAGCACCACGCGGGCCTGAGCGGCGGCGCCCGAGGCCCATCCGGTGGGACGCACCGGGGGGTGAGGCGCCAGCCGGTGACCGACGCGACAGCCCCAGGCGCGCGGGCAGACCGCCAAGGGCGTACCATGCCCGGGTCTGGCGACCCGCCTGCCTGGCCCGCGGCAAAAGGGGGCGGCCGCCTTTTCCCAAGCCCTAGACCTTCGGAGCTCCTTTCATGACCACCGCCACAGCCCCCGCCACCGCGCCGGCCGCCACCCAGTACCCCAACACCCAGCTGTACATCGACGGCCAGTGGTGCGATGCCGCCGACGGCCGCACGCTGGGCGTGTTCAACCCCGCCACCGGGCAGGAAATCGGCCGTCTGGCGCACGCCGGCCGCGCCGACATGGACCGCGCCCTGGCCGCCGCGCAAAAGGGCTTCGAGACCTGGCGCAACGTGCCGGCCATCGAGCGCGCCGCCATCATGCGCCGCGCCGCGCAACTGCTGCGCGAGCGCGCCGACAGCGCCGCGCGCGAGATGACGCTGGAGCAGGGCAAGCCGCTGGCCGAGGCCAAGGGCGAGATCCTGGCCGGCGTGGACGTGATCGAGTGGATGGCCGAGGAAGGCCGCCGCGTCTACGGCCGCATCGTGCCGCCGCGCAACCTGGCCGTGTCGGCCACCGTCAGCAAGCACCCGGTCGGGCCGGTGGCGGCCTTCACGCCGTGGAACTTCCCGGTCAACCAGATCGTGCGCAAGCTGTCGGCGGCGCTGGCCACCGGCAACTCCATCATCGTCAAGGCGCCGGAAGAAACCCCGGCCTCGCCGGCCGCGCTGATTCGGGCCTTCGCCGACGCCGGCGTGCCGGCCGGCGTGGTGCAGCTGCTGTACGGCAACCCGGCGGAGATCTCGGCTTACCTGATCCCGCACCCCATCATTCGCAAGATCACCTTCACCGGCTCGACCCCGGTGGGCAAGCAGCTGGCGTCGCTGGCCGGCCTGCACATGAAGCGCGCCACCATGGAGCTGGGCGGCCACGCTCCGGTGATCGTGTGCGAGGACGCCGACGTGGACCTGGCCATCAAGGCCGCTGGCGCGGCCAAGTTCCGCAACGCGGGCCAGGTCTGCATCTCGCCCACGCGCTTTCTGGTGGCCAAGTCGATCGCCGACGAGTTCGTCAAGAAGTTCGCCGCCCACGCCCAGAAGCTGGCGGTGGGCGACGGCCTGCTGGACACCACCCGCATGGGCCCGCTGGCCAACGACCGCCGTCTGGCGGCCATGCAAAGCCTGACCGAGGACGCCGTGCGCCGGGGTGCTACCCTGGCCGCCGGCGGCCAGCGCATCGGCGATGTCGGCAACTTCTTCGCCCCCACCGTGCTGAGCGAAGTACCGCTTGATGCCCAGGTGTTCAACGAAGAGCCGTTCGGCCCGATGGCCGCGGTGCGCAGCTTCGAGCGCCTGGAAGACGCCATCGCCGAGGCCAATCGGCTGCCCTTCGGGCTGGCCGGCTACGCCTTCACGGGGTCGCTCAAGAGCGCGCACCAGCTCACGCAGCGCCTGGAAGTCGGCATGCTGTGGGTCAACCAGCCGGCCATGGCCTGGCCAGAAATGCCGTTTGGCGGGGTAAAGGATTCGGGCTACGGCTCCGAAGGCGGCCCGGAGGCGCTGGAGGCGTATCTGAACACCAAGTCGGTGTCGATACTGAATTAACCCCCAGGCTCCACACGTGGAGTGAGCCTACCCCCAGGCTCCACACGCTGCGCGTTGTTCCTCCCCCCTTGCAGGGGGCGACGCCGCAGGCCGGGGTGGACCCCGGCCTGGGCGTCTGCTGAGGCGGCCTGTTCCGCAGTCATTTGGTTGCCCGCGTGTGTTCTGGTAGGCGGTTGAAATGCCGCGACAATAGCGGCTTCGCCCATCGCTTCAGAATGCCGTGCCGGTGAAGGCGCGGCCTTTCCTTTTTTGCCCATGTCCACCATCCTGCAATCCCTGCCCGCCGGCCAGAAGGTCGGCATCGCTTTTTCCGGCGGCCTGGACACCAGCGCCGCCCTGGTCTGGATGCGCCAAAACGGCGCCGTGCCCTACGCCTACACCGCCAACCTGGGCCAGCCCGACGAGGACGACTACGAGGCCATCCCGCGCAAGGCCATGGAATACGGCGCCGAAAAGGCGCGTTTGATCGACTGCCGCGAACAATTGGCCAACGAAGGCATCGCCGCGCTGCAGTGCGGGGCCTTCCACGTGCGCACCGGTGGCGCCACCTACTTCAACACCACGCCGCTCGGGCGGGCTGTCACGGGCACCATGCTGGTGAACGCGATGAAGGAAGATGACGTCAATATCTGGGGCGATGGCAGCACGTTCAAGGGAAATGACATCGAACGCTTCTACCGCTACGGCCTGCTGGCGAACCCGAGCCTGAAGATCTACAAGCCCTGGCTCGATCAGCGCTTCATCGACGAGCTGGGCGGCCGCAAGGAAATGTCCGAATTCATGCAGAAGGCGGGTTTTGGCTACAAGATGTCGACTGAAAAGGCATATTCGACCGATTCGAACATGCTGGGCGCGACCCACGAGGCGAAGGATCTGGAAGAGCTGTCCAGCGGCATCCGCATCGTCAACCCGATCATGGGCGCGGCGTTCTGGAAGCCCGAGGTCGAGGTCAAGCCCGAGGAAGTGCGCGTGCGCTTCGAGGAAGGCCGCCCGGTGGCGCTGAACGGCCACGAGATTGCCGACCCCGTGGCGCTGTTCCTGGAGGCCAACCGCATCGGCGGCCGGCACGGGCTGGGCATGTGCGACCAGATCGAGAACCGCATCATCGAGGCCAAGAGCCGCGGCATCTACGAGGCCCCGGGCATGGCGCTGCTGCATCTGGCCTACGAGCGGCTGCTCTCGGGCATCCACAACGAGGACACCATCGAGCAGTACCGCATGAATGGCCTGAAGCTCGGCCGCCTGCTGTACCAGGGCCGGTGGTTCGATCCGCAGGCCATCATGCTGCGCGAGACCGCCCAGCGCTGGGTGGCTAACGCCATCACCGGCGAGGTGAGCGTGGAACTGCGCCGTGGCAACGACTACAGCATCCTGAACACCGAATCGCCCCACCTGACCTACGCGCCCGAGCGCCTGTCGATGGAAAAGGTGGACAACGCGCCGTTTACCCCGCTGGACCGCATCGGCCAGCTGACCATGCGCAACCTGGACATCACCGACACGCGCGGCAAGCTGGCGGTGTACAGCAAGAGCGGGCTGCTGCAGCTGGGCACCGGCTCCATGCTGCCGCAGCTGGGTCACAGCGGCGACGCGTCGGAATAAATCGGCCGGCGCCGTCGCTCAGCCGCTCGGCTGGCGCGTGGCCAGCAGCACGGCGGCCTGCACGCGCGAGCTGAGGTTGAGCTTGCGCAGAATATGCTGCACGTGGATCTTGACCGTGGTTTCGGCGATCTCGAGCTGGCGGGCGATTTCCTTGTTGCTGGCACCGGCGGTGATCTGCTGCAGGATTTCCCGTTCGCGCGGCGACAACTGGGCCAAAGGGTCGGCCACGGGTGAGGGCGCGTCGGTGGTGGGCGTCGTCCCCAGCGCCTGAAAGGCGTTGACGAGCTTGTAGGTCATTTCCGGGCTGATGGTGGATTCGCCCTGGCTGGCCCGCTCGATGGCCGCCACCAGCCCGTCGCTGTCGACGGTTTTCAGCAGATAGCCGTGCGCCCCACGCTGCAGTGCCCGAGTCAGGGTGTCGGCGTCCTCGCTCACGGTCAGCATCAACACGCGCGCTTGGGGCGCCGCCTGCCGCAGGCCCTCCAGCACGTCCACGCCCGAGACGCCCGGCAGATGGTGGTCGAGCAGGATCACGTCGGGCTGCAACTCGGCCGCCCGGCGCAACGCTTCGCCGGCGTCACCGGCCTCCCCCACCACCTGCAGCCGTGCTTGCGTGGCCAGCAGGGCCGTCAGGCCACGGCGAAACAAGGGGTGGTCGTCGACGACCAGCAAACGAAGGGGGGTGGCGGACATCTCGGTCTTTCAGTGCGCGGGGCTGAGTTCAGGTGGCCGGGCAGGATCGCGCCAGCGGCCGTGGCGCACGGGCGCCGCCGGGATCCGCCGCACCTCAGGCATGTGGCTGCTGGCCGGTCGGCGCAGGGTGCAGGCACGGCAAGGTGAGGGTGACACGGGTGCCGGCGCCGGGCACCGAATGGATGTCCAGCTCGGCCTGGATGCTGGCGGCGCGCTCGCGCATGATGCCCAGGCCGACATGGGTCTCGTCCATCTCCAGCGTCTGTTCGTCCATGCCGCGCCCGTCGTCGTGCACCTCGAACACCCACTGGGGCGATTGCCACACTTCGATCCAGGCCCGTCGCGCCTGCGCGTGCTTGCGCACGTTGGACAAGGCTTCCTGCACCACGTGCAGCACCTGCACCTGGATATCCGGCGGCAGGGGCATGCCCTCGCCCTGAATGCGCAGGACCGTCGGCAAGCCGGTCTGGTGCTCGAACTTGGTCAGCGTGGTGCGCAGCGCAGGAGCAATGTCCTCGGTGTTGGTGCGGGTTCGGAAATGCATCAGCAACTCGCGCACGTCGGACAGGCTTTCGCGAATGCCGGTGTCGAGCTCGGTCAGGGCATCCTGCACGCGCTCCGAACGCCCAGCGGACCGGCCGGTGGCGTCGGCGCGACCGATCTCGCCGCGCAGCAGACCGGCCTGGATCCGCAGGAAGGCCAGGCTTTGCGCGATCGAATCGTGCAGCTCGCGCGCCAGCAGGCCGCGTTCGTCGGCGACGGCCGCCTCGCGCTGCAATGCGTCCGCGCGCTGCGCTTCTATGCCTCCGGCCAGATGGCTGGACAGCGCTTCCAGCAGCGCCCGGTCTTCGTCGGCGAGCGGTGTGTGCTGGCGGTAGAACAGATCGATTTCGCCCACCACCCGTTCGTGCAGCCGCACCGGCACGCTGACCAGGGAGGAGAAGCCAGAACGGGTGCACGCACGCTCCGCGGCGCTCGGGTCCGAAGCTCCCTGGCTGCTCAGGTCGCGCAGCAGAAACACGCGCGTCTCGGCGCTGTCCTGGGCCTGGCCACAGCAACAGTCGCCGGTGCGCACGCAGCTTTCGGCCGCCACCAGCGCGGAAGGCCAGCCGTCGGCGCCCAGCAACACGTAGCGCAGGTTGTGTTCGTCGGACCAGCGCACGACGGCGGCGTCGGCGCGCGCCACGCGGCGCATCTGGGCCGCGAAACCCTGAGCCAGCACCTCCAGCGAGCGGGCGTGCGCGACGAAGGCGGCCGCCTCGTACAACGTGGCCAATCGGGCGCGCTCGGCTTCCAGGTGTTCGGTTTTTTCATGCACGCGGCGCTCCAGGCTGGCGTACAGGTTCTGCAGGCGCTGGGCCATGCGGTTGAAGCCTTGGGCCACGGCGCCGAACTCGTCGTCGCCCCGTGCGTCGACCCGCGCGGACAGATCGCCGGTTTCGATGCGCTGCAGACCGGCCTGCAAGCGCGTGAGCGGGGAAAACACCAGCAGTTGCGCCGCGTACAGCAGGGTCAATGCCGCGGCGATGGCCAGCGCGATCATCACGAACTGGGCGCCATTGAGCAAGGTGGTCCAGCGCGCCAGTTGCTGCTCGATGGTGCGGACCAGCCGATCGATGGCGGACACCAGATCCTCCGCCTGCTGGGCCACGAAGGGGCTGGCCGCGCCGTCGGTGTGCGCCAGCCAGGCCGAGCGCATCGCGCTCCAGTGCCGTGCGACCTCGGCCAGCGCCGCATGCGAGGCACTGTTGCGTGGCACGGCCAGCGGACGTGCCGGATCCCCCTTGCGCAGCAAGGTCAGGCTTTCATCGAACTGGGCCAGCTGAGGCGGCATGCGGGCGAGCTCTCCCGACGACAGCGTTTGTGCCAGGCGCCAGGTCTGCATGCGCATCCGGCCGGCCTCGTTGACCGCCGCCGCGCCGCCTTCGAGTTGCCAGGTGACCCACAGCGACAGGCCGACGGCGGCCAAGGCCAGCGCGAGCAGCAGGCACCCGATGATGCCGAGCTTGGCCGCCAACGGGCGCCCGAACGCGGCTCGGTCGGCGGTTGGGAACGGAAGCGACATGGAGGAAGGCATCATGGCAACGCGCCCGGACTCGCGCACGGCGGGACAAATGCCGGACGACGGCAAAGCCCATCCGGTTGGGCGAGGGCGCCCTGGCGCGGCGCCGTGTTGGCGTGGGCTCGGGCGTCGGGGCGGCGCCCACGGGCCCAGACGCGAAGCAGTCAAAATCAGTATAGCCCTCGGGTTGGCGTGCGCGAAGCCCTTTTTCGACGGCCCCGTCCGGCCAGGGCCACCCGCGCCCTACTGCACCAGCGGCGTCTCGGCCCCCTCCAAATCGACGCCTTGCAGGTCCGCGCCGCCGGCCAGCAAGCGCAGGTATTGCGACAAGGCGGTCGCAAAACTCTGCTGCCGCAGCACCAGCGCCACCCGCTCGCGCACCGCGTGGTAGGGCGGCACCGCGCCGGGCTCCCGCTCCAGCACCTCCACCACGTGCAACCCGAAACGGCTGTGCACCAGTCGCGGCAACACGCCCACCTCGGGGTGGCCGAACAATTCCCTGGCGAATTCGGGGGCGCAGTCGGGCGCGCTCAGCCAACCCAGTTGGCCGCCCTCGCGGCCGCTGGGGCAATTGCTGTTGGCGGCCGCCGCCGCGGCAAAGCGATCCCCGGCGGCACGCTCTTGCGGGGTGGCGTTTCGAACGTCCAGCAAGCAGGCCTCGGCGCGTTGACGCAGGCCGTTGACGTCCAGGCCAGGCGTCACGGCAAACAGCACATGGCGTGCCCGCACGCGCTCGCCCACCGCGAAGCGCGCGGCATTCGCCTCGTGGTGGCGACGGCAGGCCTCGTCGCCGGGCTCCGGCACTTGCAGCACACGGTCGAGCAATTGTTCGACCGCGGCACTGGCGGCTTCGCTGATGGCTCCGCCCACCGGCTTCGGATCGTCCGAAGCCAGCAAGCCCTCGCGGATCGCGGCCTGGCGCAGCAATTCGGTGCACGCACGTTGGCGCAAGGCCACGGCGTCCAGTGCCTCGTCCGGCGTCAGCAAGGACACGCCGTTGACGTGGGCCTCGGCGGGGCGCGATGCCGTCTCGGCACAGGTGCAGGCGCCACCACAACCTTCGGTTGGTCGGTGGGTCGGGTCCTGGGTCATGTCGTGTGCTCCTGATGACGCCTTGGGTCGTGCGAGGGCGGCAGGTTCAAGCGGCGCGAGCGCACCAGCTGGTACGGCCGCGTCAGGTAGGTGAGGGAGGCAAAACCGCTCCAGATGTGCACCAGGCGGCTGAACGGAAACAGCAGAAAGATCGTCATGCCCAGGACCATGTGAACCTTGAACGGCCAGGCCACGCTCAACAGGCCGGTGGCGTCGGGCCGGAGGGTGAAAATGCCCTGCGCCCAGTCGGCGAGGATCAGCATGGCGCTGGCATCGACGCGGTGGGCGTAGGAAAAAGGCAGCGTGATCAGCCCCAACACCAGCTGCACCCACAGGATGATCAGGATGGCCAGATCGGTGCGGTGGCTGGTCAGGCGGATGCGGGGGTCGAACATGCGCCGATGCAGCAGCATCGTCAAACCGATGAAGCAGATGAAGCCGGCAATGCCGCCCGTGACGATGGCCAGCATCTGCTTGTGCGGCGCGCTGATCAACCAGCCGTACATGACGTGCGGAGTCAGCAGTCCGAACGTGTGCCCGAACAGCAGGAACAGGATGCCGATGTGGAACAGGTTGCTGCCCCAGCGCAGTTGGCGCGCGCGCAGCAGCTGGGAGGAGTCGCTCTTCCAGGTGTATTGGTCGCGGTCAAAGCGCGCCAGACTGCCCATCAGGAAGACCGCGAGGCAGATGTAGGGGTAAACGGTGAAAAGAAAATGGTGCAGGGCGAGTGGCATGGCGATCTCCCCGGGTTCAGCGGTGGGCCGTGGGTGGCTGTGGACGGATCAGGCGAATGGGCCGAGGGCCCGGCGCGGACTGGCCTTCGGTGGAGCACCCCCCGAAGGCGACCGGCTCCTGCCAACTGACGTCCAGCGGTTCGTCCTCGGTGGCGGTGGCGCCCTGAGGGGATTGGCCGGCCAGCTCCAAAATGGCCGACAGCACGCAGGCGTAGTCGCTGCCGCGGCGGACCAGGGCCGCCGTGATCGACTGCAGGATGTGCGCGAACTCGCCGATGAACGCGCGCGCCTCTGAGGTGGGCTGGGTGGACGAGAACTCCAGCAACACGGTCAGGTGGTCGGGCAGTTCGGCCGGGTCGAGCAGCAGGCCGGCCTGCTCGTAGGTGCGCACCAGGTCGACCATGGCCGGGCCGCGGTCACGCGAATCGCCATGCACGTGCTCGAACAGGTGCAGCGCGGTGCTGCGGCCGCGGTCGAACAAATCGACGTAGCTGCTCTCGGCGTCCATACCTTCGGCCAGCAACCGGTCCATCAGCGCATCCAGCTCGGCACGGCGCGAGCCAGCGATGGCGCGTTCGGCGTTGAGCGCGGCGTGAATGTCGGGAAGATGCGCGCGCATGGCGGCGTCCGGGTAACGCAGCAGGTGTGCCAGTGCCCGCAGGCTGAAGCTGATGTCCTGTTTCATACGGCTACGCCTCACAGACTGGCCTTGATGGGGATGGTGCGCTTCTTGTCGCTGCCAAACAGGCTGGTCTCGGTGACGCCTTCGCTGCACCCGTTGCCAAACGAGAAGCCGCAGCCGCCGCGCACGTTGAAGGCGTTCTCGGCGTATTCGCGGTGCGCGGTCGGAATCACGAAACGGTCCTCGTAGTTGGCGATGGCCATGACCTGGTACATCTCCTCGACCTGGGCCGCGCTCAGGTCCACCTGACGGATCGCCGCCTCGTTGGCCGCGCCTTCCACGTGTTTGCCGCGCTGGTAGGCGCGCATGGCCAGCATGCGCTCCAGTGCGCGCACCACGGGCTGGGTGTCGCCCGCCGTCAGCAGATTGGCCAGGTACTTCACCGGAATGCGCAACTGGTTCACGTCGGGCAGTTCTCCATTGGCGCTGACATGGCCGGCGTGGGCCGCCGCCGTGATGGGAGACAGGGGCGGCACGTACCAGACCATGGGCAGCGTGCGGTATTCGGGGTGCAGCGGCAACGCCACCTTCCAGTCCACGGCCATCTTGTAGACCGGGCTGTTGCGGGCGGCCTTGAGCCAATCCTCGGGGATGCCGTCGGCGAGGGCCTGGGCGATCACGGCCGGGTCGTGCGGGTCCAGGAAGATGTCCAGCTGCGCCTGGTACAGGTCCTTGTCTTTCTCGACGCTGGCGGCGGCCTCGATGCGGTCGGCGTCGTAAAGCAGCACGCCCAGATAGCGGATGCGGCCGACGCAGGTTTCCGAGCACACGGTGGGCTGACCGGCCTCGATGCGCGGGTAGCAGAAGATGCACTTCTCGGCCTTGCCGCTCTTCCAGTTGTAGTAAATCTTCTTGTACGGGCAACCAGAGACGCACATGCGCCAGCCACGGCATTTGTCCTGGTCGATCAGGACGATGCCGTCTTCCTCGCGCTTGTAGATCGAGCCGGAGGGGCAGCTCGCCACGCAGGCCGGGTTCAGGCAGTGCTCGCACAGCCTGGGCAGGTACATCATGAAGGTGTTCTCGAACTGGCCGTAGATGTCCTTCTGGATGTCGTCGAAATTGCGATCTCGACTGCGCTTGCTGAACTCACCGCCCAGAATCTCTTCCCAGTTCGGACCCCATTCAATCTTCTCCATGCGCTGCCCGGTGATCAGGCTGCGCGGTCGCGCGGTCGGCGCATGCTTCATTTCGGGCGCCGACTGCAGGTGGTCGTAGTCGAAGGTGAAGGGCTCGTAGTAGTCGTCGATCTGCGGCAGGTTGGGGTTGGCGAAGATCTTCATCAACAGCTGCCACTTGCCACCCTGGCGCGGCACGATGGAGCCGTCGGCCTTGCGGACCCAGCCGCCGTTCCAGCGGTCCTGGTTTTCCCATTCCTTCGGGTAGCCGATACCGGGCTTGGTCTCGACGTTGTTGAACCAGGCGTACTCCACGCCGGGGCGGCTGGTCCAGACGTTCTTGCAGGTCACGCTGCAAGTGTGGCAACCGATGCACTTGTCCAGGTTCAGCACCATGCCGATCTGTGCGCGTACTTTCATCAGGGGCTCCTTGTGATGGCCGGACTCAGGGGTTCTCGCCCTGGGACTGGTAGGCGGCCACCAGGTGGTCGCCACGCGGGGTGTCGAGCCAGTCGACCTTGGCCATCTTGCGCACGATCACGAACTCGTCGCGGTTGGTGCCGATGGTTCCGTAGTAGTTGAAGCCGTAGCTGTACTGCGCGTAGCCGCCGATCATGTGCGTGGGCTTGAGCACGATGCGCGTCACCGAGTTGTGGATGCCACCACGTACGCCGGTGATTTCGCTGCCCGGGGTGTTGATGATCTTTTCCTGCGCGTGGTACATCAGCACCATGCCGGGGTTCACGCGCTGGCTGACCACCGCGCGCACCGCCACAGCGCCGTTGACGTTGAACATCTCCATCCAGTCGTTGTCCTCGATGCCGGCGCGCTGGGCGTCTTCCTCGCTGATCCAGGCCACCGGGCCACCGCGGTTGAGCGTGAGCATCAACAGGTTGTCGGTGTAGGTGCTGTGAATGCCCCACTTCTGGTGCGGCGTGATGAAGTTGAGCTGGATCTCGGGGTTCCCGTTGGACTTCACTCCCAGCATGCTGGCCGTGGTTTTCAGGTCGACCGGCGGGCGGTAGCTGGAAAAGCCCTCGCCAAAGGCGATCATCCACGGGTGGTCCTGGTAGAACTGCTGGCGTCCGGTCAGGGTGCGCCATGGAATCAGCTCGTGCACGTTGGTGTAGCCGGCGTTGTAGCTGACGGTTTCGCTCTCGATGCCGCTCCAGGTCGGGCTGCTGATGATCTTGCGGGGCTGGGCCTGGATGTCGCGGTAGCGGATCTTTTCGTCCTCGCGGTACAGCGCCAGGTGCTTGTGGTCACGTCCCGTGGTCTTTGCCAGCGCCTCCCAGGCCTTGACTGCGACGTGGCCGTTGGTTTCTGGCGCCAGTTGCAGGATGACCTCGCAGGCGTCGATGTCGCTCAGGATGCGCGGGCGGCCTTGCGTGGATCCCGGCTCGGTGACCCGCCCGTTGAGCTGGCCAAGCTGCTCGACCTCGGTGCCGGTTTTCCAGGCGATGCCCTTGCCGCCGTTGCCCAGCTTGTCCATCAAGGGCCCGAGCGCCGTGAAGTTCCGGTACAGGTTGGGGTAGTCGCGGTCCACCACCGTCACCTGGGGCGCGGTCTTGCCGGGGATCACCTCGCACTCGCCCTTTTTCCACTCGGCCACGCCAAAAGGCTGGGCCAGCTCGCCAGGGGTGTCGTGCATCATCGGCGTCAGCACGGTGTCGCGCTCCTTGGCCAAGTGGCCCACGCACAGCTCGCTGAAAGTCTTGGCGAAACCCTTGTAGATCTCCCAGTCGGAGCGCGCCTCCCAGACCGGATCGACGGCGGCCGACAGCGGATGGATGAAGGGGTGCATGTCGCTGGTGTTGAGATCGTTTTTCTCGTACCAGCTGGCGGTGGGCAGCACGATGTCCGAGTACAGGCAGGTCGTGCTCATGCGAAAGTCCAGCGTGACCAGCAGGTCCAGCTTGCCCTGTGGGGCCTCGGCGTGCCAGGTCACTTCCTGCGGCTTGGCGTCGTCCGGCCCCAGGTCCTTGCCCTGTACGCCATGGCTGGTGCCCAGCAGGTGCTTGCAGAAATATTCGTGCCCTTTGCCGCTCGAACCCAACAGGTTGCTGCGCCAGACGAACAGGTTGCGCGGCCAGTTCTCGGGTGCATCAGGGTCTTCGCAGCTCATGCGCAACGTGCCCGTCTTCAGGCCCTTGGCCACATAGTCGCGCGGGGCCAGCCCGGCCTGCTCGGCCTCGGCCGCGATGTGCAGCGGGTTGACCGGGAACTGTGGCGCGCTGGGCAACCAACCCATGCGTTCGGCGCGCACGTTGTAGTCGATCATGCTGCCGCCGTACTGGCGGCGGTCGGCCAGCGGGCTCACGACTTCGTCCAGGCCCAGTTTTTCGTAGCGCCACTGATCGGTGTGGGCGTAGAAGAAGCTGGTGGCATTCTGCTGGCGCGGCGGGCGTATCCAGTCCAGCGCGAAGGCCAGCGCTGTCCAGCCGGTTTGCGGGCGCAGCTTTTCCTGGCCCACGTAGTGCGACCAGCCGCCGCCGCTTTGCCCGATGCAACCGCACATCATCAACAGGTTGATGACCCCGCGGTAGTTCATGTCGCAGTGGTACCAGTGGTTCATGCCCGCGCCGATGATGACCATCGACTTGCCGTGGGTCTTGTCGGCGGTGGCCGCGAACTCACGCGCCACGGTGATGATCTGATCGCGCGGCACCCCGGTGATCCGCTCGGCCCAGGCCGGGGTGTAGGGCGCGTTGTCTTCGTAGCCCTGAGCGCCGCTGCCCAGACCGCGGTCGATGCCGTACTGCGCGGCCTGCAGATCGAACACCGTGGCCACCAGGGCCTCGCTCGTGTGGCCGTCCTGGCCGGTCAGGCCGAGCCGCACCGCCGGCACGCGGGCGCGGCTGACGTCACCCTGCTGGTCGTTGGCGGGAAAGTGCGGAGAGGCCATGCCCCCGAAGTAGGGAAAGCCGACGTCCACGATCTCGTGCGCTTGCGCACCGTCTTCCAGCACCGACAGCTTCAGCTTGACGTCCGCGCCGTGCTGCGCGTCCTTGTTCTCCAGGTTCCATTTGCCGGCGTCGCTGCGTCCCTCGGCACCCCAACGAAAACCGATCGAGCCATGGGGCAGCACCGGGCGCCCGTCGGTGTCGAACGCCAGGGTCTTCCACTCGGGGTTGTTCTGCTGGTCGAACTGGCTTTCGAGATCGCTGGCGCGCAGGTAGCGGTCGGGCACCTGCACCGTGCTGCCGTCGGCCAGGCGATGGGGCTTGAGCAGCACCAGCATCGGCAGGTCGGTGTAGCGGCGCGCATAGTCGTCGAAGTAGACCGAGCGGGTCTTGAAGTAAAACTCGTTCAACGCCACGTGGCCCATGGCCATGGCCAGCGCGGCGTCCGTGCCCTGCTTGGGATGGAGCCAGTGGTCGGACAGCTTGGCCACTTCGCTGTAGTCCGGCGTCACGGCCACCGTCTTGGCGCCCTTGTAGCGCACCTCGGTGAAAAAATGCGCGTCCGGCGTGCGCGTCTGCGGCACGTTCGAGCCCCAGGCGATGATGTAGTGGCTGTTGTACCAGTCGGCCGACTCGGGCACGTCGGTCTGCTCGCCCCAGACCTGCGGGCTGGACGGTGGCAGGTCGCAGTACCAGTCGTAAAAACTCATGCAGACGCCGCCGATCAGGCTCAGGTAGCGGCTGCCGGCGGCGTAGCTGACCATGCTCATCGCGGGGATGGGCGAAAAACCGATGATCCGGTCCGGCCCGTGCTGCTTGATGGTGTGGATGTTGGCGGCGGCGATAAGCTGGTTGACCTCGTCCCAGCTGGCGCGCACGAAGCCGCCCATGCCCCGCACCGACTGGTAGTCGCGCCGGGCGCTGTCGTCCTGGGCAATCAACGCCCAGGCGTCCACCGGCGTCTTGGCCGTCTTCAGCGCGGCGCGCCAGCGCGCCAGCAGCCGGCCCCGCACCATCGGGTACTTCACCCGGTTGGCGCTGTACAGGTACCAGGAATAGCTGGCCCCGCGCGCGCAGCCGCGCGGCTCGTGGTTGGGCATGTCCCAGCGCGTGCGCGGGTAGTCGGTTTGCTGCGTTTCCCACGTCACGATGCCGCCCTTGACGTAGATCTTCCAGGAGCACGAGCCGGTGCAGTTCACGCCATGCGTGCTGCGCACGATCTTGTCGTGCGCCCAGCGGTTGCGGTAGGCGTCCTCCCAGGTGCGGTCTTCGCCGGTGGTGCGGCCGTAAGAGCCGGAAAAACTCTCCTGCGGCAGTTTGAAATGGGTCAGTCGATCGAGAAAGTGGCTCATGGGGGGCGCTCCTTCGGGAGAGGATCAGCAGGGCATCGGCGCGTGGCGGCGGGCGTAGAACCACCAGGTGATGAGCACGCAGACGAGGTAGAAGACGATGAAGATCCACAGCGCGGCCTCGGGTCCGCCGGTGGCGGTGATGGCCGTGCCGTAGCTCTTGGGAATGAAAAAGCCGCCATAGGCCCCAAAGGCGCCGGCAAAACCCACCGCGGCGGCGCCCAGGACGTTGCCTTGCTTCAGCGCGGCGGCCTCGGCCTGCGGGGCCTTGTCGATCCCGCGCAGTGCCAGCTGGTTGAAGATCACCGGGATCATGCGAAAGGTCGAACCGTTGCCGATGCCGGTGGTGACGAACAGCACCAGGAACATCAGGAAGAAGCCGGTGAAGCTGCCCTCGGCGGGGCCAAAGGGCAGCGCCATGCCGGCCCCCTTGGGCAGGAACCACAACACGCCGACCACGGCCACGGCCATCACCACGAAGTTCCACATCGTCACCACGCCGCCGCCCACCCGGTCGGCCAGCCAGCCGCCAAAGGGGCGGACCAGGGCGCCCACCAAAGGGCCCAGCCAGGCGTAGGCCAGCGGGTTGACGCTGGGGAACTGGCTTTTGATCAGCAGTGGGAAGCCGGCCGAGAAGCCGATGAAGGAGCCGAAGGTGCCCAGGTACAGCAGGCACATCAGCCAGTTGTGCGGCTCGGCGAAGATCGCGGCCTGATCGGAGAACGAGGCCTTGGCGTCGGCCACGTCGTTCATGCTGAACCACGCCACCACCGACGTCAGCGCGATCCACGGCACCCAGATGAAGGCCGCGTTCTGGGCCCACACCTGGCTCGGCTGGCCGTTGCGGACGATGGTTTGCGGATCGCCGCCAAACACCCCCAGCACCCCCACGGTGACGACGATGGGGCTCAGGAACTGCACCACCGACACCCCCAGATTGCCCAGCCCGGCGTTCACGCCCAGCGCCGAGCCCTTGCGGTCCTTGGGGAAGAAGTAGCTGATGTTGGCCATGCTGGAGCTGAAATTGCCCCCGCCCAGGCCACACAGCAGCGCCAGCATCAGCATCGTGGGGTACGGCGTGGTCGGGTCCTGCACCGCCACGCCGATGCCGATGGCCGGGATCAGCAGCGAGGCGGTGGAGACCGCCGTCCAGCGCCGCCCGCCCACCAGCGGCACCATGAAGGAGTAGAAGATGCGCAAGGTCGCGCCGCTCAGCGCCGGCGCCGCCGCCAGCCAGAACAGCTGGTTGGTGGAGTAGTTGAAACCCAGGCTCGGCAGGTTCACGGCCACCACGCTCCAGACCTGCCAGATGGCGAAGGCCAAGAACAGCGCCGGCACCGAGATCCACAGGTTCAGCTTGGCGATGGCCTCGCCCTCCTGGGCCCAGAACCGCTTGTCCTCGGGGGTCCAGATCGTCAGGGTGCGGCCGCGCGAGGCGGCGGGGCTGTCGACGGTGTTCATGGGCGCGGCGCTCCTCGCGGAAGGTCAGGCGGCACTCGGTGCCGGGCGGCTGCCCAGCACGTCGGTGTCGCGCATCTCGGTGCGGTACATCCAGATCAGCGACACCCAGACCACGCCGTAGAGCAGCATGAAGGCGCTGGAGCGGATGCCGGTCCAATCCAGCAGCACGCCGAACAGAATCGGCAGCACGAAGCCGCCCAGGCCGCCGGCCAGGCCGACGATGCCGCTGATGGCGCCGATGTTCTGCGGGTAGTCGTCGCTGATGTACTTGAACACGCTGGCCTTGCCGAAGGCCCAGGCCACGCCCAGCACGCCGAGCAGGGCGGTGAAGGCGTACACGTTCAGGCCGATGTGGAAGGTCTTCACCCCGTGCAGCGTGGTGATGCTGAAGTCGGTCTGCGGGTAGCTCAGCAGGAACAGGCAGATCCAGCTGACCCACAGCACCCACCAGGTGACCTTGTGCGCGCCATAGCGGTCCGACAACACGCCGCCGACCGCGCGCAACACTCCGCCGGGCAGCGAGAAACAGGCCGCCAGCAGCGCGCCGACCTGGATGCTCAGCCCGTACTCGCCCACGTAGTACTGCACCATCCACAGCGCCAGCGCCACGTAGCCGCCGAACACGATGCTGTAGTACTGGCAGTACTTGAGCACGCGCCGGTCCTTCAGGGCCTGCAGTTGCGCCATGAAGCTGACGTTGTGGGTGACCAGGTGGCGCGCATCCTGCGCGCTGAACAGCCAGAACAGCACCACCGCGCCGGCCATGACGGCCGCGTACACCTGGGGCACCAGGGTCCAGCCTCCGACCAGCAGCAGGGCCGGCGCCAGGAACTTGTTCACCGCCGAACCGGAGTTGCCCGCGCCGTAGACGCCCATGGCCATGCCCTGCCGGTTTTTCGGAAACCAGCGTGCCACGTAAGGGGTGCCGACCGAGAAGGCACCGCCGGACAGACCAACAAACAAACCAATGACCAGGAATTGCCAATATTGGGTGGCGTAGGCCATCAGCCAAATGGCCGGGACGGTAGAGGCCATCAGCACCGTCATGACGATGCGTCCGCCGTAGCGGTCGGTCCAGATGCCCAGGGGCACGCGCACCAGGGAGCCGGTGAGCACGGGCATGGCGGTGAGCAGGCCGAATTCGGTGGCGTTCAGGTTGAGCTGGCGCTGGATCGGGATGCCGATGACGCCAAACATCATCCAGACCATGAAGCAGACCGTGAAGGCCAGCGTGCTGGCGATCAGCACGCTCCAGGCGCGGGCCGGAATGGCGGTGGCGGTGGCGGTGGCGTCGGGGGGCAAGATGGCCTCGGACTGGGACCTCGGTGAAGACCCTGCCAATGTCGCCAGACCGGGCCCCGCGCGGTA
>Ga0209572_1001261_pt1 | contig 19421 bp, 7 predicted proteins | sample EBPBio232012_DNA_FD_185867 | JGI IMG/M metagenome (GOLD analysis project Ga0209572, IMG submission 185867) | Wastewater treatment Type I Accumulibacter community from EBPR Bioreactor in Madison, WI, USA - Reactor 1_1/23/2012_ DNA (SPAdes)... | ecosystem: Engineered > Bioreactor > EBPR >...
ACCGTACAATGCGACGGTGCAGGCAACACTGCTGCGCTCAATGCCTGGCTTTCTTCCAATGGCGGTGCAGCAGCCACCGACGGCTGCGGAGGCGCCATCACCTGGAGCAACGACTTCACGGCCCTCAGCGACTTGTGCGGAGCAACAGGCTCGGCTACTGTCCATTTCATGGCTACCGATGCCTGTGGAAATACTTCCACGACCACCGCAACCTTTATCATTCAGGATACACAGGGGCCGGTTATCACCCTGCTGGGCAGCCCCTCTGTCAGCCTTTGCCAAAACGGCACCTACACCGACGCGGGCGCAACGGCTGCTGACAACTGTTCGGGCGTAGGCTCCATAATCACCAATAACCCTGTAAATACCGCCATTCCCAACACCTATTTCGTCACCTACAACGTAATGGATGCCTGCGGAAATCCTGCTTTGCAGGTAACCCGTACCGTAATCGTCCATCCGCTACCTGTGGTGGCTCCTATCGATGGATCCAACTTTGTTTACGTCAACAGCACCACCCTGCTCAGCGATGCCACACCAGCCCCGATGGGAGGCAGCGCAGTATGGTCGAGTGGCACGCCTTCTGTAGCCACCATTAATCAGAGCGGTTTGGTATTCGGTGTGGCGATGGGTAGCAGTATCATTAGTTACACCGTCACCGACGTAAACGGATGCGTAAACACCGCCACTTTTACCGTGAATGTCAGCACCCCCGTTATTAATATCGGTGTGTACAACCATGTAGCGTCCTCGCCAGTCGGCAACAAACTGCAAATCAGGCTGAAACCGATCATTCAGGTCATCAACGGACAATACAGCAACGGGGTATTTACCCTGCGCACGGCTTCTTCCAACGGCGTTTCGGGCCTGAGCATTTTTGGCAGCAACCCTTACGGTTACACCTTGACCAGTACGCAATTGAACAATGGCGGTTTTGACTACTATGTGTTCAGTTTCGACAATTCAAATGTAGTAAACTGGGCCGCCATGACGGATGTCCCTATCCTCAACCTCGTGTACAACTGCGTAGGAAATGCCACTTTTGAAATTGTTCAGAATTATACCTACTCCGGTATGACGTTCGTTGATGGCAGTTTTTACCAGGAACTGAACGCGGGGCCTGCCCAGAATCTGAGATCCCCGGCCACTGCTACTTCTCCGGCAGCGCTGACGCCTTCGGCGGCGCTGACACATCAGACTTGCCATGCGTTGGGCGCTATCGACCTCAGTGTGAGCGGTGGCTCGCTCGCTTACTCCTACGACTGGAGCAACGACGGGCCCGATGCACCCGATGACGACACGCAAGAACTGAACAATCTGCTGGCTGGCGCCTATACGGTTACGGTCACGGATGCCAATGGTTGCACAGTCGCCAATACCTCCACTATCCTGTACCTGCCGGTAACCAATGTTTCCGATGTTCCGAATACGCATTATGCCACCATTCAGGCGGCTGTAAATGCGGCCGACCCGAACGAAACGATTGAAATTTGTACAGGCACGTTTAACGAGGCTGTTACAGTAAATAAAACAGGACTTGTTCTTCAGGGCGAAGGTGTCGACAATACCATTGTCGATCATACGGGTACTTCTCCAGGCAGCAATGCTGGCTTGCATGTGATTGCCAACAATGTCACCGTACAAGGCCTTACCGTAACCGGCAATCCCTTGGCGAGCGTGCCGCGTTACGGCCTGAAAGTGGGTACGAATACGGTTACTACCGACAATGTTGTTCTGCAAAACGTAAAAGTGCACAACAGTTTCAGAACAGGTTTCGATATCGCAAGGGGCAAAAACCTTACCATGACCAATATCACATCCGTCAACAATGGCGGAGCCGGTATTTTCATGTCCAACACGGAAGGTGCCTTGTTGACCAACATTACCACCAACAACAACCCCTGGACGGGCGTTTCCGTGGCTACCCGCAACGATTGGGGCGGCGTGTCGACCGGCGTTGTGTTTGCAGGCGCCAACTCTTTCGGCGAATCTGCTGGCAAAAACGGTGGCCTTCAACTGGAAATGACGCCTGCCAAACCGATTAGTTGGAGCAATGACCCGCTTAATAATAAAAACGTCACGATCCTGCCTGCCGATTTTGGATATGCACTGAGCGGCCCGTCCGACGATATTCAGTATGCCCCGTATGTCCGATTTTACCAGACACTGACACAGGCTCATACTGCAGCAGATGGCGTAGGACAAGCGCAGCCCGATCATATTTTACCGAACAATCGCTACATCCGTGATGCAGACAATTCTTCCGGCGAACCGGGTACAAATTTTTATGTGTACGACAATCCTGGCAGTACCATGAGCATACAGGCGGCTGTGAACGCAGCCGTAGCGGCCAATCAAATCAATGTTTTTGCCGGTACTTTCAATGAGGATGTAAACGTCACCAAACAACTCACCCTGCAAGGGGCCGGCATGACCCAAACAACGGTGAGCGGCGCGATTGGCGGCGGCGGCTCTACCTTTAGCATTGGCGCTTCGGGAGTGGTGGTCGACGGTTTTAAAATTACACGCGACGGGAATACGGTGGTCGACTGGAACAACGCCGGATTAAATTCGGCAGGCCTTTCCGTACAGGGACAAAGCAATGATGCAGAAGTGCGCAATTGTCATTTTGAAGGAAACCGCACCGCTATAGACATCAATAACAGCAATGACAACTTCGTACACAACAACCTGATCGACAACAACCGGACAGGTATGCTTTTCCGCAATCAAACAGATAACACTACTGTAACAAATAACTTTATCACCAACAACTGGACAGTAGGTGTACTGTTCATAGATGGTAGCGACGGCACCAACAGCCCGGTTCAATCGGCCGCCAACAGCGCGTTCCACAACAACGACATCCACAACAACTGGTACGGCCAGATCGTGGATCGCCAAAGCGGTGGCTCGCTCCTTGCGCCCGGTACCAACCCGAAAAACTTCGAATGCAACTGGTACGGCACGACGGCGCCCGTGGTGTCGACGGCCAACAGTGTGGAACCCGGATATGCTGCCCTGATTCCGGTGGCCTACGGTGGTTCATCCGTTGCGCCGGGCGGACAACCGGATATTCTCGGGCCCGCTTCTGCCAACTTCGACTACGTATCCTGGCTGGTGGATGACGATGACACCCAGCCAGCAAATGGATTCCAGCCCAACCTGAGCGAATGCTCCGGTACACCTGTGGTTATCACCTCCACCGTGCTGGATCATGTGATTTGTGGTGAAACGACCGGTTCTATTACCGTTCATTTCAGCGGCGGCACGCAGCCTTACAGCGTCAACTGGACCGGTGCGGCCTTGCCGACTACCGGACTGTCGGGCAGCCCGTACCTGATCGGCAGCCTGGCTCCGGGATCTTATACCATCACAGTAACAGATGTGAACGGCGCTACCGGCACTGCTGCTGCATCCGTATTGTACCTGCCTGTGACGAATACGACCAACACGACGTATTACGCCACAATTCAGGCCGCTATTACGGCAGCCAGTGATTTCGATGTGATACAAGTATGTCAGGGACTGTATGCCGAAAATATCGTAGTCAATAAAAAAGTATCGATTTTAGGGCCCAATGCAGCCAAAAACCCCTGCACGGACTCGAGGTTAACCGAAGCCGTTATCGTTCCTGCAACGGCTGCCATTTCTACAGGAGAAATTATTCACGTAGCCGCTTCGAATGTGACTATTTCAGGCCTGACCATCGATGGCGATAACACCGCGATTACCAGCGGTTTTAGCAGCACCAATGGCGCTGACATAGACGCTGCGGAAGGTATTACGGTGTACGAAACAGGCGTGAACAACCTGACCGTGACCAACAACATCCTCCAGAACCTGTCATATTTTGCAGTGACGCTTTATGATTACCCGGCAGCAGTTCCTTCTTCCGGGCACGTCATCAGCAACAACAAGATTCAGAACCTGGGCACCTACGACGTGGCGTCGGGCGTCGACAAATGGGGCGGCGGCGTATTGCTGTACAACAACCAGTACGCGCAGATTTCTGATAACTGTATGAACAATGTGCGGCTGGGTGTACAAACCGGCAACTTCCATCAGGCCAGTCCGGGTGCGCCGGGTTCCATTTCCGGCAACACGATGACCAATGTGCGGCGCACCGGTGTTTTCCACAACCTGCACTACAGTGCCGCTTCTGCATTTACCATTTCCAACAATACGATCAGCGGGACGTCCAACGCGAATGAAAGCAAATGGAACGGTATCAGCCTGTTCTCCCTGTCGGTACCTTCCACTGCTGCCAACAATACGATTCAGGCAGGCAGCGTCACTCAACCCTCCAGTGGTATCGAGGTGTGGAATGTGAAAAACACGGCGCCCGCCAGCATCTCGGGCGGCACCGTCAGCAATGCTACAAACGGGATTTTTGTCAACAACTACGACGGGTATGTTTCCAATGCCGGCGACGGCGCCCACGCGTCCATCACGGGCGTAGTGATCAATGTGCCCGCTAATGGAAATGGTATCCGGTTGTACGACAACCCGGCCAGCACGCATGCCAACGTACAAGCCTCAATTGGCGCGGGTGTCATGATCAATGGCGGGAAAAACGGCCTGGTAGTGGAAAACACCAGCGCAAGTGTGCCGTCGATGGGAAGTGCGGCGTTTTCCACGCAGTCTGATTTTTACATCAAACTGATCAACAATACCAATAACATCGACGCTACATCAGCCACTTTCGAAGGCAACACCGGCGCTGCGGCCACCCTTGCGCAAAACTTCGCCATAGAAGACAAGGTGTTGCATAAAATCGACAACGGCGCACTGGGTTTTGTACTGGTGAAAGCGGGCCATGATTTTGTGACCATCAACAGTTTCAGCGCACCAGCCACTACCGTAGCGTCCACACAACGCGGTGTAGACGCTGCCAGCCCGGGCTTTACGGTCAATATCAATTCCGGCACCTACACCAACGCCCTGAATATCAACAAGGAACTGAAGGTGTATGGCCTAAACAGTGGTAACAGTCCCGTAACCGGCGTACGCCTGCCGGAAGCCACCCTGGCCACCACTTCGGGCACGATGGTGAATGTGACGACGACCGCTCCGGTGGAAATCAAGGGCTTGCGGCTCGCTAATTCGGGCGGCGCATTCGACTACTCCATCAGCGGCGTGGTAGGCACTTCGGTGGTCATGGAGAAAAACTTCTTCGATAATTCCATCGGTGTGTACATCCCCAATGCCGTTAGTACCAGCATCATCGACAATTTGTGCACGTTCAGTGCAGGCGCCGACGAGGGGTTTGCCCTGTTCGGCAACTACAACGGCTCAACCGGCACACACATCGACGTGCACGACAACAAATGGCTCAACGGGCAAATGACGGGTATGAACCTGAGCAGTTGCGAAGGAAGTATTTACAACAATATTTTCGACAACATCGCTTACTACGGTATCCTGGCAGCCAACCAGTCGGATCTGGATATTTACCAGAACGAATTTACCGGCATCGATAATCCTGATGTGCTGGTAACGACCTGGGGCGCGGGCGTTCGTTTCTACGATGATGCGCCCGGTGCCTCGGTACTGGTGCACAACAACACATTCGATGGCAACTACATCGGCATTTCCGTACGTCCGTCTTATGACTTCAGCGGAAATACCGCCAATGTGTACGACAACTCCTTTACCAACAGCACCGTGGCCAACATCCGCCATGAAGGCACAGGCACCCTGCCAGCCGAGTGCAACTGGTTTGGCGTGACTGGCCTGGGCGCCATTTCGGCCACTATTGTCGGGACGGTCGACTTCAATCCGTGGCGCGTGAGCGGTACCGACAGCGATCTGGGTATGCTTGGCTTCCAGCCTGGCGGCGCCTGCACGGGCACGCCGGTGGTCATCGCCATCGATGTGATTAGTCCTGAAACTTGTTCAGGTGGCGCGGGGAATGGTTCCGTTACCACCATTACCTCCAATGGCGCATCGCCTTACTCGTACATGTGGAGCAATTCCGGCACCAATTCGAGTATTAATACTCTGATCGGCGGCACTTATACCGTAGTGGTGACCGATGCCCTTGGCTCGACAGCCAGTGCAACGGCTGTGGTGCCCGCATTGCTGGTAACCAATACCACCACCAATGCCAACTTTGCCACTGTTCAGGCGGCTGTGAATGCAGCGCTTCCGGGTGAAACGATCCAGATGTGCGCCGCTACGTTCAACGAGCGTGTCACGATCGACAAATCGCTGACGCTGGAAGGCAAAAGTATTGCTAAAAACCTGTACGTACTCGACGGTTCCGGGCTGCCTGGCACAGGCGACGGTATTCACATCAACGACAATGTAACCAATGTGACCATCCGAAACCTGACCGTGCAGGATTACAGTGGTGTAAGTGGAAATGCAAATGCAGGCATTTATGCCAATGCAGGCAACAACATGCTCAGTATCAACAATGTAGCCTTGCTGAACAACCCTTCGGCCTCCGGTTTCTACGCCAATGGCCCGGTCAGCAATGTGTCGGTTACCAATTCCACGGTTGCCAACAATGGCGGCGGCGCGCGCGGTATCGTCATCTGGAACGGTTTCAAACAGAATATCACGTTTACGGGAAATACCGTGACCAACAACAGTTGCTGTGGTATTGAATTGCAGGATGGTACGGCTTCCAATGTGATCGTCAGCAATAACACCATCGACATCGGCAGCGGCGACAATGCCATCGGTTTGCTGGGACTCAACAACAGTGTGGGCAACAACCTCATTCAAAGCAACACGATCACCGGCGGTGGCAGGTTCGGTATTGAAATCAAAAACCCCGATGGCGGTGTCAGCGTCAGCGGCAATATGGTGACACTCACCACACAAAATGCAGAACAACGCGACCGCGCAGGTATTGCAGTGTTCCGGCGCGATTTCACAACCGGCAATCCGCAAGGTTATGCCGATATCCCAAATGGCGTAACCATCTCGGGGAATATCGTGAGCGGCTACATGCAGTCTTCAGCGGAAGAAGGGTTCGGTATCGTGGTAGAAGGTGTGAGCCATGGCATTCTCAACAACACGGTGTCGGGATGCGATGTAGGCATACAGATTCAGGGCGGCGGGCACGCGAATGCCAACTACGTGCCCAACAATGCGGGAAGTGGCGACCAGGCCGTAGGGGCTTCGCCCAATTACTTTGGTCGCGGTAATGCGCCTTATGTGTGCGACATTTCCGAAAGTGGCAACATCCTGTCGAACACGGTCGACCGTCGAATGGTGACCTCGGAAGGCGTATTTACAGACCCTGCGGGCACGTCTACCATTGCCAACCAGATAGCCAAAGAAGTGACCCTCGACAATGGGGTGACCCAACGCGTGTACTGCACCATTCAGGCAGCCGTCAACGCTTCAGTAGGCAATGGACTGGAAACGGTGAAAATTGCATCGGCAGCCACACCCACCCGCTACCATGAGCAGGTGCTGGTGAATAAAGACGTCACGCTGATGGGCATAGGCGCTACCAAACCCGTCGTCGATTTCACAGGCAACCCGACCGGCAAACCTACCTTGTTCGACGTATCGGCCAATGGTGTCACCATCGACGGCATCCTGTTCAATACCAACCTGAGCAAACTGTCGAGCGCCGTCATCGCCAGTGCTGCAGCGCTCGATGACATTGCGGTGAAAAACAACATGATCACGCCGTATCAGTCGACGCCAGGCACGTACGCCGGCTCTTTCAGCGATCGAAATGCCATCAGCATCAACTACGGCGGTACAACCAACTACCGGACTGCTACGGGCGGTGTCAACAGCATCCTGGTCGACAACAATATGGTATCGGCTACCGTCAATGGCTCCATCCTGGGCGACGACAGTGGCGACATCGGGTTCCGGGCAGCCGTAGCGGTGGACGAAGGGGCTGGCACTTACACCCGCAATACCTTCCAGACTATCAGCCATGATGTGATTGTCCGGTTCAACAGCAACGGCCCGATCACCATCGGCGGTTCGGGCGCCAATGCCAATACCTTCAACGGCGGTGGCGTCACACTGGCCGAACACAATGCAGGCGGCGGAAATGTGGACATCAGTTACAACACCTTCAATGGCGCTGTGACGGGTAGTGTATTGCGTTTGCAAAACAACCAGCAATACAAAACCACGCATGTACACGATAACGTGTTTACCAACCTGCGCTGGGGTATCAGCCTGGAAAACTACCCGGATGTGCTGATTGATGACAACACCTTTACGCCGCTGGCAGGGTATACCAGTTTCCGGCATATCACGGTAAATACCAAATCGCTCAGTTCCAATTCAGGCTCGATTGTTCAAACGCCGATTAACGGTGTGATCAAGGACAATGTGTTCAATTCTCTTACGCCGACCGTGGCGGGCACCGCGCTGGCTTTTTACAACCACGACAGCGACAATGCCGTGTTGCAGCCTTTCACCGTGGGAGCAACAGGTGAAGAGAACACATTCCAGAAGGATTTTGTGCATGCTATTTATCTGGGCGATCAAATCGGCGCTACTTTCCCTGCTCCGGTGGCCTTCCCCGAATATGCGCTGGGGGTCAACTCCAACACCACCATGGCCTGCTGGAATCTTCCGATCGACATCGAAAAGAACAGGTTCGACGTTGGCGCCGGATTGCAATTGCCACAGAGCATGAGCGGTGTGCAGTTGACAGCACTGGAAAACATCCTGTATCACGAACACGACAATCCGTGTCTGGGCGAACTGACGTTCTTCCGCCCGGTGGTTGTCAATGCCAAAGTGTATCTGCAAGGCCCATACGATGCCACTACGCCGTTGCCGCACCTGATGATCGACGAACTGCGCAAGATTTCCGTAGCGCCGCTCTTCCCGACCGCAGATCCTTATACGCAGTACACACCCGACATTGCACCGTACTGGGATGCCTTCGTGCATGTAAACCACACCACCAATGAGGTGATTACCAACCCATTGAGTGTGCTGGATGACCATGACGAAAATTCGATCGTAGACTGGGTATTCCTCGAATTGCGCAGCAAAAACGACAACATGCAGGTAGTGGCTACCCGCAGTGCGCTGCTGCAACGCGACGGCGACATTGTCGACCTGGACGGCACTTCGGAAGTTACGTTCCCGAATTCCTACATCGACCAGTACTACCTGATGGTGCGGCACCGCAACCACCTGGGCGCGCTGACGGCCAATGCGATCGACTTCACCAACATGGCCACTTTTGTCGACTTCTCCGATCCGGCCATGCCGACGTATGGAACCACCTCGGTGAGCGCACGCAAGTTGCTGGAACCGGGTATTTACGGTCTGGTAGCCGGTAATACCAACATGAAAGTGAACACGAACGCCTTCTTCCAGGTGATTTACAATGGCGGCGGGAACGACCGTGTTCCTATTCTGAATGTGGTTGGTTCGTCTACACCGCTCAACGTAGTGCCGGGTTATTATCTCGAAGATGTAAACCTGAACGGCAGCGTAAAGTACAGCGGCTCTAACAACGACCGGGTTATCATCCTCAACAACGTGGGTCCCTCGACTCCTCTGAACGTAGTTACACAAGAGCCTTCAAATTAGCAATTACAGGTTGGCGGCGCTGTCGAAAGAGATGGCGCCGCTCCTTTTAAACTTCATCGAATCATGGATAAAAATCTCAATATGAAACAACAAATGATACTCCTGACCAGCCTTGCATGTGTGTTCCTGCATGGCATTGTTTCGGCACAGGTCATCGACTTCGGCATTTACAACAACCCTTCCGGCAGCAATAAAATGGAAATACGCCTGCGGGCCTCACAAAATGTAGTAGACGGCGCATTGTCGGCAGGTGTGTTTACCGTTCGTTACCCGGCCGCGTACGGGGTCAATCTGACCGTGGTTCCTGCATCCTCTCCTTACGGATTTGCATTTGCCGGCCCTGTGGGCAACTCTGGCGGCTACCGGTATTATCGTTTTCAATTTGCCAACAATTTTAATGTAAACTGGACTGCCGGGCAAGAATACACAGCAGTCGTGTTGCAGCACAGCAATGACGGCTCGGGAATCGGCTCCTTCGAACTGGTTACAAACGATTCCTGGACCAACGGCTTTAATGGTAATTTTTACATCGAACTGAATGGGAATGAAAAGCAAGGTGTATTCTATCACCCTAGCACAGCAGTGCCGCTGCCGGTGGAGTTGAATGCTTTCAACGCCAAAGCCCTGCACGATGGCAGTGTCATGCTCGACTGGGAAAGTGCTACGGAAAGAAATATGGCCTATTACGCGGTGGAGCATTCCAAAGACGGCCATCAATTCAATGAACTGGGTAAAGAGCCCGCACGGGGTAGCGAACAAAGCGTGGCAGCATATGTGTACAACCATAAAACCCCGGCGGCCGGCCTGAATTACTATCGGCTTCGAATGGTCGATCAGCGGGGCGCCTATGAGTATTCGCCGATCCGGCAGGTACTGATGGATGGAGAGGATGCCGATTTTACACTGCTCCCCAACCCGAGCAGCGGGCCTCTGACGCTTACCAGCAGACACCTCGATAAATATGCCGAAGGCCTCACATTCCAGATTACCGACGAACAAGGCCGAATCATTCGCACAGATCGGCTGGTTTCTGAAAAAACGGGACTCGATCTTGGCCATGAATCCTCGGGAAGTTATTTCCTGCAGATTCGTTCAAACAGGGAAATCGTAGCGGTTTTCCCGATTATGATTGCCAGGCAATGATGCAGAAAAATGAGTGATCCCTTTTTGGGGAAGATTCATGTTATACACAAGGGAGGATCTCTTTTCAGGAGGCTGCATCGCAAGCAAATTGTGAGCAGCCTCTGTTTTTTTAAGTGCGCCCAACCAGCGATTTACGGTTTAATATTTCCCATATCGATCAACATATCCAGCATGAAAAAATGGCTTCTTCTTCTGATACTCGCAGCACCATGTCTGCTTCCCGCACAAATCACCCTCGACATTGGAATATTTAATCAGCCCGCCGGTAGTAACCAACTCGAAATCAGGCTGATACCCAACCAAACCCTGACGAATGCGGTGTATTCTGCGGGTGTTTTTACCATCCGTTATCCGCAGAGTTACGGGGTATCGCTGGTGGCGCCCACCAATCTGAACGCATCCCTTTTCAACTACAACCTGGCTAATCAGGGCATCGCCGGCGGATACCAATACTATAGTTTTTCATTTGTCAGTCCGTATACCATAAACTGGACGGCAGGCTCGGCCTACACCATTGCCCTGATCCATATCGTTTCCGGGAGCAGCAGCGGGACCGGCACTTTTGAAATCGTCAATGATGCCTGGACGGCTGCACACAATGGCGATGTGTATCAGGAATTAAATGGCAACGTGGCACAAGGCATTATTTATCAGCCTTCCGCCACGGCTCCACTTATTCCTCTGCCACCAGATACGGTGCCACCATCCATCGCCTGTACGGGAAATAAAACAGTATCGACCACTTCCAATACCTGCGCATACACCCATTCAGGCACAGCCTGGAATGCCGTGGGCAATGACAATTACCCGGGCTTTACAATTACCTATTTTTTTTCCGGTGCGGGCAGCGGCATGACTTCTTCGCTCGACAACAGCGTTTTTAATCTGGGCACTACCACTGTGACGGCCATTATCAGAGACGGCGCCAACCTGGCCGACACCTGTACGTTTACGGTTACCGTAGCCGATCAACAAGCCCCTGCCATCACGCCGCCACCCGCACTTAGCATTCCTGCAAATGCCGCTGCCTGTTCGGCTGTCAATGTGGTGTTGGGTTCGCCTGTCGTTTCTGACAATTGCGGCACTCCTCAAGTGAGCAACAATGCACCTGCCCAATTCCCCGTGGGGAATACCGTAGTCACATGGACGGCTACCGATGCCGCCGGGCTGACGGCCACCGCCACCCAATTAGTCACCGTGCAAACGAACATGGCTGCGACCGGCATGAACCTGACAAATACACAGATCTGCTTGGGAGGCACTTCTACATTGTCCTTTTTGATTTCCGGTGGGGTATCGCCCTATCAAATCGCATACAATATTAATGGCGCTGCCAACAGTGTGAGCGCCTATTCCAGCAACCAACCCATTGTAGTATCGCCCCCTCTCACGGCCGTTTATGTACTCACACAGGTCACAGATGCCATCGGGTGTACAATAACACCGGCCGGATTTTCGCGTACGTTGTTTGTAAAACCCAAACCTGTTTTCGGGGGGCTGTCTCTTGTGTCTTCACCCGTATGTGCAGGTGAGCCGGTGTCGATCATTGCCTCTGGTCTGATTCCCGACGTGCCCACCATTTTCCACTACTCGCTGAATGGCATACCAGGCATGCAAACAGTAACGAGTGCCTCCGACAGTACGGCCGAACTGCTGGGCAGCGCATTTTCAGGTGGTACCTATGCCTTTGCCCTAAACACAATCACCGTTGCCGGATGCCAGGCTGTTTTTTCTGCTGCTGTCAGTTTCGACGTAGATACTGTGTCAGATAACTGTCGGCTTTCCCTTGATGGAATCATCGCGACGGAAGTTGGTCATCCGGTCAGGGACGTTGCGCTCCATCTGAGTGAACCGGGTACGAGCAATTCAGCATTTCAATATACCACGGCAAGCGATTCGGCAGGACAATACACCTTCACAAATTCGATCCCTTATGGCTCAAATATTCAGTTGACGCCCTATAAAAACGACAACCATCTCAATGGCGTCACAACATTTGATCTGGTGCTTATCAGCAAACACATTTTGGGATTACAAACGCTGGATTCGCCCTATAAAATCATCGCTGCAGATGCCAATCATTCAGGATTGGTGACGACTGCCGATATTGTAGAACTTCGGAAAATGATTCTGGGCATTACCGACGAATTGCCGTCTAATACCTCCTGGCGTTTTGTACCAGCCAGTTTTACATTTCCCGATCCGCAGCAGCCGCTGGCAAATCCTTTTCCCGAACAATTGCTGCTGGAGCACCTGACGATCAACCGCGACTCCGCCAATTTCATTGCAATAAAGACAGGTGATGTCAACGGCAACGTCATCACCAGTGTACAGATGCCCTCGATAGAAGAGCGATCGGCAGCACCTTTTATGCTTGACATTACGGGAGCGAACGGCGCCCGGGAATGCGAGCCAGGCGAAGAAATCAGCCTGCATTTCAGGCCCGTTTCCGGCAGCATCGGATTCCAGTTGACCCTGGAGACCACGGGATTGGAGGTAATCGATATTATTCCTGAAAACGGGATGCACTCCGAACATTTCGGCGTACTGGACGGCGCTGTGACTGTTTCTTATTTTGATGAAACCGAAGGCAGGGAGTTGCCTGGTTTTGTCATTCGTTTTCGGGTAAAAACCGGCGGCAGACTGGATGGCAAACTAAGAATTTCCAGCCGAATTACCCTTGCAGAAGCCTATGTACAACGCGATGAACGGATAAGCCGCCAAAATATCCAAGTTCGCTTTCTTCAGGATGGTTTGCTCCAGCACGAGGTGGCAAGTGTATGGCCCAATCCCTTTTCATCATTTATCACGATACGCACACGACTCGAACAGGAGGATACCATTCTTATTGTTGTAGCAGATGAAACTGGCAGGGAAATGTTTACCTGTCAACGGCTTGCAGCACCTGGTCAAAGCGAAATATTAGTGGATACCTCACTTTTTCCGGCCGGTGTTTTTACCCTCAAAATCCAAACTTCTCATACTTTGGCAGTGAAAAAAATACTCAAATTGTAAGCACCATTTCAGCCATGCCCGTTTTACGCATCCTGCACCAGTTAATCGCTTTTTCACTCGAAATGGCCATGCTCGCTGCCCTCGGCTACTGGGGTTTCCTGGAAGGCAAAAAAGCACCGTTGAAATATGTATTGGGCCTTGGCCTGCCAATCGCAGCCATTGCATTGTGGGCCATGTGGGCGGCTCCCAAGTCGTCGAGTAGGCTGGAGCAACCGTACCTACTACTGTTCAAACTGGTGTTGTATGGCATTACGACATTCGGCCTGCATCGTTCAGGGCTTGCCTACTGGAGTTACTGGTTTGCAGGACTGGCTGTCATCAGTGCGTTGGCAGAATATTTCTGGCCCGCATAAAAAAACCGGCTACTTTTCAGCGGCCGGTTCATTACTACTTTCTGGATTGTTTTCGTGTTTGTTTTCTGTCTCCATCAAACAGACCAGGCGTTGTTCGAGCACTGTGGCGCTGTGCGACAGGTGTGCGGATTGTCGTCGCAACCGCGTCAGCAATGCCCTCGAACGAAGCCAGCGAAGCATCCATTCCATGTCATGGGAAATACTGGGCACATCCATTTTCGGCTTGTCATTGTTTCACTACCGTGCGTGTGACCTGCCCTTTTTCCGAGCGGTATTGTACAAAATACATCCCGGCAGGTTGTGCGGCTAAGTTGATGTCTTCGGTTGTTGAAACGGCCTCCTTTTGTAGAATGATACGCCCCTGTGCATCGAGTACATGCAGGCGGCCACCCAGGGCCACAGAAGGGATGTTTACACGCAGCAGATCCGCAACAGGGTTGGGATTGGCAGCAAAATCGGCTGCCCATTCAGGTTCGGGGTCGGTAGAAACCGAGGCGACGATGCCTTCCGTCTGAAAAAACGCAAACGACACTTGTTGCCCCCAGTTGCCATTCGCGTGTATCACATCCAGCAGGGGCTGCTTGCGGTTGTCGGCCGCATAAAACAAGGTAGCCGTGCTGCTGTCCCGCTGACCTTGTACCAGGCCGAATGCGGCAATCAGTTGCGGTGGCGCAGGTTGCCCGTTGAGGTAAAAACTGTCGGTAGAAACCAGTTTGTAGCGCACCATCAACACCTCATAAGGCTGGCTGATACCGCCACCTTCCACGGGAAGTCGCAGGGTTCCGCTTCCCACCACCTCGATGTCTGTGCGTTGGTAGGCGCGGCGTTCGCCGGGGGTATAGTTGAATCCGAACAGCGGAATGCGCAGTTGAAAATTGGTGGATTTAAGATAACTGCTCGAAACACTTGCGCCTGTTGTGGCCGGAAATGGCAGCCGTACATCCGGCGCCGAATACACCTGCCATTGTGTAGGGAAAATCAGGCTGTCGGTCGGGTTGCCCGTCACAGCCACCAGGGTGTTGGCCTGCCGGGACAGCACTTCGCCGTAGCGGTACCAGGCATCCGGCAGAATACTTTGCTGGGTAAAACAGTTGTAACCCAGGCCGCCATTGAATTCAAAACGGGAATACTGCGCATACTGGGCATCCGGGAAATGAGCGGCGTCGGCAGGGCCGCATTCGGACACATAATCCCAACTTTCTACAGGGTGGGTACCGAAGTTCCAGGACTGGCCATCGCCAGTCTGAAACACAGGGAAATTGGCTGAAACAAATTTTGCAGACGAATCGGCCAGCAAATTGACCTCAAAACTTGCAGCCGTCAGCGTGATCTGGGCAGAAGCCTGCACACAAAGCAGGCTAAAAAGCAGGGCGTGGAGAAGTGGTTTCATTTTTTAAAAGTTGAATGGTGAAATAGGATACAAGCCCGATCGGGCCGCTGTTTCAAATGCTCCGGCAAAGAAGCCGGAACAAGCACTCAACTTCCAAAAAATGGGGATAGACAAAACATAGACCTGGAACACGGATTACACGGATAGGAGGCAGATTACACGGATTGGATAGAGGTGAAGTAGAGATTGATCCTTTTTCACCATCCAATCCGTGCAATCCGCCTCTCATCCGTGGAATACGTGTCTCATCCGTGTTCCATTTTTTTCTTCATCCGATACCGCGCCGTGATCACGCTCGCCGGTTCTACATGCAGGATGGCGGCAATTTCCTTGTTGCTGAGGTTGAGTTGGATCAGGCAAAGCAGGCGGAGGTCGTTGTTGCTCAGTTGCGGGAACTTTGCGCTGATAGACGGGATAAAATCGGGGTGTACGCGCTCAAAATATTGCCTGAATTGTTCCCAATCCTGCTCGTCGTTCAGGTTTTGCCGGATGAGCGATTGCAGTGAGCGGGCCTGATCGCCCAGATCGCCTACCTGGTCGCGGAGTTCCTGAAGCAGTTCGTTGCGTTTGGCAAGTTGCAGGGTAAAAGTGGTGAGTTCGCGGTTTCGGCTGTCGAGTTCATCGCTCAGGCGGGCGGCTTCGGCCCGGTCCGCTTTTTGTTCAGCCAGCAGGCGTGCCGCTTCGGCTTCGAGGCGGCGGCGGCGTTGGCGGTAAGAGAGCCATGCGGCGGCCAGCAACAGAAGAAGCAGCCCCGCGGAGCCGAAAGCCAACCAGTTTTGTCGTTCCAGGCGCAGTACCTCGGCCTGCCGGAGCAAGATTTCCTTGTCTTTTTTTTCCGTTTCGTACTGTACTTGCAAGGTGTGGATAGCTTCTGCCTGATCGAGGTTGTACAGGCTGTCCTGCATCGACATAAACCGGTCGAAATACGCCCAGGCACTATCCGGTTGGCAGTTTCGCATAAAATAATGCATGCGAAAAGACAGGTTGTCGGCAATGGTGTACGGGTTTTGAAATTCCTGCGCAATCTGCATGCCTTGCTGCAAATGTGGCCAGGCCTCCGACGTGCGCCCACTCAGGAGCAGCGCATTGGCCAGTTTGTTGTGCATGCGCGCCATGTTGAGCGGCATGGTTTGTATGGCGGGCAAGGCCAGCGCGTCGGCATAGGCCCTGGCGGCTTCCGCATGGCGATTCAGCGCAAACAGCGCGTCGCCCCGAAAAGCCAGCGCTACCGGAAGCATATCTTCCCGGCCTGCTGTGCGGATATAGGCGATCACTTCGTCGATGTGGCGGAGGCCTTCCTGCGCGCGCCCCTGTTTGAACAGCGATTGCGACAGATAACTTTGAATAGGCACGCGGTCGTCGGCAGGCAGGTCGTATTTTTTGCACAAAGCCAGTCCGCGTTCTGCCATGGCTTGAGCCTGCTGGTGGTTTTGCATTTTCAGGTACACCGTACACAATGCTTGCAGGTCGCCCACGGTGCTGCGCTCGCCACAGCACTGTTCCTGTTGGCGCAGGGCGGTCAGCAGGGTTTGCGCAGCCGCATCGAGGTCGCCTTTTTCTGCCAGCATGTAGCCGATGAGGTAATTGGATTCGGCGATCGATGCGGCGGCGGTAGTTTTTTCTGCCAAATGCAGCGCCTGATTCAGGCAAATTTGTGCCGAATCATAGCGCCCCATGTCGGTGTAGCGCCGCCCCAACATTTGCCACGATTCAATTGCTCCGGCTGTAAAATGCAGGTTTTCAGCCAGCCGAAGCGCTTCACGGCCTACCGCGAGGGCATCAGTTTCATTGTTGTAAAACCCGCGGTCGAACAGGTAGGTGAGTACTCTGAACCGATTGGTATCGGCAGGCAAGGCATCGGCAACGCGCCGCAGGCTGTCGGCAGGCGTTTGTGCATGAACGACCGTAAAACAGGAAAGTGCGAGCAACAGCGCGCTGAACATGGAGTTATTCATATCGCTTGCAAAGGAATACAACGCGTGAAGGTCTGAATATTTATTACTTGCAAGTCGATATAAAAAAGTACAGGCCGGGCTTTCGCCCGACCTGACTAATAAACCCCAAAAAACCAAATGAAAACTTCTTATAGCGAGGTGCTATTTTCCAATATCATACAGGGAAAACCGGACTCATAAACCTGTTCCCTGAATACTTACGACTAAACACGGAGAAAAGGTTGTCCAGGTTGCTTCAACCTGAAAAAAATTTTTTTTTAATTGTCCGGCGCGCCGGCTGCAATCCAGATTTGGAGTTTCCGGATGTCGCAATCGGGCAACGGACCATTGGCTACCGGCTGCGGCATGGCAGCATATCCGGTCTGGTGCAGGATGGATCCCATCAGCGTACCACTTGTTACGGTGGCTTTCACCTGTGTGTAGTTGGTGAGCGACACATTTCCCGATGGCGTGGTGCCGCTGTGGCAACCCTTGCATTTCAGCGTGATGAGCGGCATCACCGAGGTGCTGAACGTCACGTTCGTGGTATCGCACGCCGAATCGCAAGTCAGGTTTTGTGCGCCCTGCTGAATCCATTTCAGGATGAGCGCACGCTGATCGGCGGGCAAGGCAGACCGGGGAGGCGGTGGCATACGGTCGCCGCCGCTCTGGTTCAGCACTCGGTACAGTTTGCTGTTGGATGGATTGCTCAGGTTGATTTTGCCGGTGTTGCGGGTGTTGGTGTAATTGTCCAGAATAACACCTTCTTCATGAGAAAGAACGTCATGACAGCCCGACATCGCACAGTTGGATGTCAGAATCGGCAGGATGTCTTGCTCGAAATACACAGAGTCGGGGCTGCATGGGTGTGTAATCACCACTGGCGTTGTGTCTACCGGGTTGCCGGTCGTGTCGATCGGATTGCCTGTCGTGTCGATCGGCGTGTGGTCTTCAAAACCGATGTAAACCGGTTCACGCCTGCAAGAAGACGTGTAGGCAATCAGGGCAAACAGCACAAAAGTGCCGAAGGCAAAAATGAATTTTCCAGAAGATTGCATGGATAAAAAAGTTGGTAAGGAATGCAGAGAAGGATAAAAAAAGAGAAGGGAGGTTGTATCATAAGTTTATCTGATGAAATCAGGTCAGATTTTTATTTTGTTTTTCATCCTGACAACCTATGAGGTTTTAAAAACCTCATAGGTTTAGTGCTTGATAAAAATAAAATATGGCCATCTGTGTAAATTAGAAACTTGTGATACAGCCTCCCCATACATTTATTTCAGCGCACTCAGATTGGCTGTAATCTGAATAGCAGCCGTCTTGTTTACTTTGTCGGCTACCAGCGAAGGAACGTCAACATTGTAGTCTGCCATCGCCAACGTGAATTTGGCTGTAGCGGTCACCTTGCCTCCTTTTACTGTAAATGTAGCCGGTGTACTCATCGATTTGCTGACACCGTGCATGGTCATCGTACCAGACACTGTGGCCGAGTAAGTGCCGTCCTTGTCAAAATTAAGCGCTCCTGGGTTGTCTACCTTGCCTTTGAATGTAGCCTTCGGATAGGTGCTGCTTTCCAGGTAGTTTTCGTTGAAATGCTCCTGCATGAGGGCGCGTTCGAAGAGAAATCCTTTTACCAGCACCGCCATTTCGAGGGCGCCGCTGCTTTTGTCCATGACGCAAGTGCCCGACTTGTTGACGGCTTTGATGTCTTCAGGAGAATTGGCTGCCGTTGCATCGAAACTTACGACTGCGTCGCGGGTAAACCACTTTTGCGCTTGAGCAGGAACGAGTATACCGGTAAAGAGGGAAATGGCTACAGCCAGAAAAAATTTGTTGGACATGATTAAATGAGTTTTTGTGAGTGAAAAATGGTGTTTTGGTGTTTTGGTGGCCTCACCCCCCGGCCCCCTCTCCAGCGGGGTGAGGTTAACCCATAAGTCAGGGGGATTTGAAAAAAGTTATAGTTCTTTGACAGACTGAAACCATCTAAAGTTGTTAAGCAATGATTTTAGAACCAATCATACGCGAACAGATGTCGCATTATCG
>Ga0209572_1001263_pt1 | contig 19343 bp, 29 predicted proteins | sample EBPBio232012_DNA_FD_185867 | JGI IMG/M metagenome (GOLD analysis project Ga0209572, IMG submission 185867) | Wastewater treatment Type I Accumulibacter community from EBPR Bioreactor in Madison, WI, USA - Reactor 1_1/23/2012_ DNA (SPAdes)... | ecosystem: Engineered > Bioreactor > EBPR >...
ATGTGTAATATTCTAACAACCTAAATCACCATATAAAAAAAGAGGCACTTAGAAAGCGCCTCTTTAATAATTACGATTATTATTTAAATAATTATTGACCTAAAATAACAGGTGTTTTACCATCCGTAATGATTACTTTGTTTTTTGAATTTCTAATAGCTTCTTTTGCTATATTTCTAACTATGTATAAAGAATCTTTGTAATTTTTAGATTCTCCTACAATTTCTCCTGTTGCAATTTTTTGCAATGCATCTAATAATTTTTGTGACATTTTATTTTTTTTAAGTTTTAAATTGCTTTTTCGATTTTCCAACCGCTAACTGTATTGAATACCATTGGAGGCTTTTCTGGTTTAATGACTTCTTTTCCTTTTAAATTGTACTCAATTTTAACTTTGTCTCCAGGAACAAAATTTTTGAGTAGTTCTACTTTATCCTGTGCAAACTGAACTGATACTGTTTGAGTGAATTGTTCATCAGTTTCGATAATTACATCCTGAGCTTTGAATGACTCAGATGGTTGCTTTAACTCTTCGATTCTTTTAATTTTTCCTACTAATTGTGGCATGATCTATTTATTTAAATGTTAATTTAAGTGAATTCTAAATGTTGTGATTCTTTGATTATTGTTGTTGTAAAAGGAAACTTGTCTGCAGGTACTTTTTTAATCATATTCATTAGAATTGTAGAACCTGTAAAAACAATATGCTTAGTTTCGTTTTTTTCAATTTGCATTGTTAGAAATTTTGTTCCTTCTTTTTTCTTTGAATCTTCAATTTTGAAAAAATGAACTTTAATTTCTGTATTTATTATTCTATCAATATTTATTTTATCTCCAATAAAATTTGATAAGTCCGGCTTTATTCCTAAATCTTTAAATGCTGTCATTCGCTAATAATTTTTTTATTAAATTTTTAGAGTTACAATGGATAGCCCATCCATTATAAGCTGCTATTGTATTTTTATTTTTCCTTTTAGATACTGCTTTAGCAAAGCTTTTTTTAATTGACTTTCTTAGCAAGGTATGTGTGTGATAAAATTTATATCCAACAAAATCAATTCCCCTGGCTTCAACTGGAAAAACTTGATAATTCCTTTTTACTTCTAAATCTAATTCTACACACAAATAATTTTGAATTTTATGAAGAATTTGATGTAAGTGAGTTTTATTACTTGATAAAATAACAATGTCATCGGCGTATCTGAAGTAATATTTTATTTGCTGAGTTTCTTTTATCCAATGATCAAAATAGCTTAAATAAAAATTAGCAAAATATTGACTTAAATAATTACCAATTGGCAATCCTTCAGCGCTGTCTATAATTTCATCCATTAACCAGAGCAAATCTTTATCTTTAAATTTTCTTCTTAAAATTTTTTTCAATATCTCATGATTTACTGAAGGATAGAATTTTTTTATATCAAGCTTCAGGCAGTACCTTGTATTTTCTGAATCTTTCAAAGCTTTTTTTACACCATTGGCAGCGGCATGAATTCCTTTGCCTTTTATGCAACTATAAGTATCTGCAGTAAAAAGATTATTGAATATTGGTTCCAATACATTCATTATTGCATGGTGTAGAATTCTATCCGGAAAGTAAGGCAGTTTAAAAACTAGCCTTTCTTTTGGTTCGTAAACCTTGAATGTTGTGTACTCAGAAGTTTTATATTCTTTAGAAATCAACCAAAGTCTCAACTTTATTAAATTTTCTTCAGCATTTTTAATATGAGTTTGAACCCCATATTGATGCCCTTTGCCTTTTCTGGCTCGGGCATCTGCTATATGAAGGTTTTCAATAGAAATTATTTTTTGAAAAAGATTGTTTTTTCGTTTCATTCCTTTGCTTGTTCCGGTCATTTTCTTTACAAAAACAGAATACTAATGACCTTATGAATTTTTTATTTTTTGCTATGTTAGCAAGGTCTGTGATGGCATTATTTTTTTTAACATAGGTGAGAGCTGGCATTCGAATTCGTGTTCCAATTATCGTAGTCGTTGTACGAGAACCTGGCACCTGAAGAAGAACTACAACACTAACATCACACAACCTGTATTACTACTTTACAAAATAATCTTTGTAGAGCTCTAAAAATTGAGTCCCTACATATTTCGCTTGCTCTCTTGTTTCAAAGCAAAGGCGAGAGCCGGCATTCGAACCCGTGAGCCAAATATCGCAGTCGAGGTACGAGAACCCGGCACCCGAAGAAGAACCCATCTCAAACCAAGGATAATATTTGTATTGGTCATAATTATTCCAATCAGGAACCCAATCTCCTACAATAGCTTTATTAATGATAATTAGTTTTGCGTGAGCTTGCATTGCTTTTCTATCTGATTCAGGAAACTCCAAAAATTCAGGAATAACTTTTAAAGGATCTAAGCCTAATTTTTTGCAAGCGTCTTCAAATGTTTTAATTGTCTTCATGTTAATCAATGTTTAGTGTTAAAAAATCTCTATAGTCGTCAATAAATAATTTACCTACATGCTCAGCTAAATCTGAAGATTTAAAGCAAAGGCGAGAGCCGGCAGACGAATACGTGCGCCAATAATCGTAGCCGGAGTACGAGAACCCGGCACCCGAAGAAGAACCCATCTTAAACCAAGGATAATATTTTGGTTCATTGCTGTTTGTCCAGTCTGGAATCCAATCTTCATTAAAAACCTTAGCTATTAATTTAATTTTTCTGTAAGCAACTTCATCTGCAGATAAACCTACTAGGCTTTTGTTGAATTCTTCAGGATCAATGTTTGCTTCTTTAAGAACGTCTTCAAATGTGAGGATGCGTTCTTTTACGTTTTTAGGACTTGGTTTAAAGGTTACCGTTCCTGTACTTTCATCGAATTTATCGATTACGTGCCCTTCTGGAGCTTTGATTGTAATTTGTTTTGTTGACATTATTAATTATTTAAAGTGATTATTTTTCTTTTCAAAATCTGATGATAAAATGTCTCATTAGAATATCTGTAAGTTGATTTAATTGAATTGCCATTTTTTAAACTGATTTTCAAATTCTATTTTTCCCAAAGCATTAAAACACTCTGTAAAATTTTGATAGCCTAATGAAACACTAAACTCAAGCTTTTGTGTATAAGAATCCTTTTTAACACTTGCTGTTTTTACAGCATCATCTATTTTATTAGTCATAACTTTATCGTGAGGACTAGGATTCTTTAAATTGTAGTTTTTACCATCTGGTTTTTTTAAATATCTAAATTTCTTAGAGTAATTTTTGTGACACTTTTCAAATGGAGGAACTCTAAAATGTAAAAATTCATTTATAGCACAATCAATTACTATCTCAAATGTTCCTCTAAATAATATTTTTGAACGATAAATGTAAAGTGTCCAAAATTTAGAATTTGCTTCTACAGAAAGTTTAAAAAGAGTTCCTGTTGTTTCCTGGCAAATACTATGAAGTTGATCTACTTTTTTCATACTAAATAAAGTTTTCTGGTTTTTCTACTTTTTCAAACTCTATTACCCAAACCCAAGGGTTAGAGTAAAAAGAATCAAATCCATTTATTTGCTTCCATAATGAATAAAAAGATTCAACAGCTAAATCCCACGGAAAAAAACTGAATTCTTGCTTAATAGGAGTTTTTAAATAAGCAGCTGAGATGTAATCAAAAAATTTGTTTTTTTCAAGATGTGTATCATAATAGAACAAAACTCCTTCTGCAATTGCATCAGATTCAGAAATATCTATAAGTCGCTCAACAGTTACCGATTTTATCTGGATAAAAATTCGACATGCTTCTTTTGGCATAAATAATGAAGGCTTCCATTTATCAGTTAAATTAATCTTTTCAGTTGCTTTATATTCAAATCTAGGAGGTCCAATTTCTTGAGCAATTGGTCTAAAAGTTTCACGAACCCAAAGAATATCACCAACTTTTCCATAAGGACATTCTACATATTCAATTTCTGATGAAATTGAATTTTTAAAACCATGAAGTGTTTTTAAAGGATTTGGGTTTTCTTCAATCGATGAATCCCAAATTCTATTTTTGTACTTCATTGGTTCACCGTTTCTATTGTAGATATTTGGTTCTTTATTTATTAATTCTAAACCTTTAGTTCTACGAGTTTTTGTTTTAGTGCCTAAATCAATTGCTTGAACCATTGGCGTACTATATAATATTGGTTTTATCTTCATAGAGGTTGAATTAAAATGTAAAAAAATATTGTCATTAGAATAGCTGCTATTGCAAATCCTAAAGCTATGTATTCGTATTTTTTGCCATTATAAAAATGTCTCAATCCGGATTGCTCAAGTTTTCTTGTGTAATACATTTCGCAAATTCTCTCAAGTTCTGGTCCATCTGTATCAAATGGTGCAACTTGATTTATGTGGGTAATTTCTTCACCAATAAACTGAGTTATTGTCTGAAGGAAGATTTTATTCTCTTTCATAGTTTAGTCAATTAAATTAGTTTCTATATCATCATCCATAGAAAGAACAGTTATTGAAACTCCTTTACAATATTGCTCGTCTGTTAATATTTGAAAAACACCTTCATCATTATGTTTGAATTGAGCTCTCAAAGTACCATCGCTAAAAAAAGTTTTTACACGTCCAAAACCTTCATAATATTCTTCTAATCCTTTTCTTGAAACTGCTTCTGCTAATGATTTAGCAACATCTTCTGTACTATCAACATTCCAAAAAGTATTACTCCATTCCTTACGAGTTTCTTCATTCCAAACTCCTGGATCTACTTTTACTAAAAACTCATCAGTTTTAATAACTTCAATTTTAAATTGTTCCATAAGATTAATTGTGTGATATTGATTTATAAGGCAAAGTAGAAAGATGTGTTAGGGTTACAGCTCTTAATGAAAATCTAACCACTCCAGCATCACGAAGTATATAATCATATTTACTTGAGCCGATGTTATTATCATCGAAGTAAATCTTCATTGGCTTACAGCGTTTATTATCTTCATTTATTTTATCAATAGATTGAATGATAATTTTTTTAAAATCTTTTATTTCATCTTTTTCTACAAGCTTTCTATCAATACTTTGAAAGTATTTTAAAGCTGTTTTTTCAAGAGTATTCTTAGCTACATAATCTGCATCAAGAATAGAAATGTAATGTGTAATGTTCATGTGTGTGTGAAATTTGGTTATCAATTAATTTTAAATTTTGGAAGGAATATCCTGGTGTATTCTTCTGTATTATTTTTTCTAAATATTTTACGATAAACTTTGTATTTGTCTTTGGTATAAAGCATATAAAAATCTCGAGACTTATCAGGTTTTAAAGCATCCGGAATTTTAAAAGCATAATGCTTAATATTCTCTATGTAAATAGCTCCAGAATATTCATACGGCATTGAAAACTTATCTATATAATTTACTGCAGTAGCTTTTCCATTTCCTATTTTACTAACATTTGTTCCTGGAACAAGTTCAAAAAACTTGTGTTGTAGAAAATGAATTTTTACTCCTGCAATACCTATGGAACGCGCTAAAAGAATAATTGTGAAATTAGGGACGTCAATTTCAGTTTGAATTTGATAGTTAAAATTATTTACTAGTAAATCAATGTACTTTTGTGATTTATCAATTAACTGTTTTCCTTGAGGAATGTAAATCGTCTTGATGCTTGGCTTTACATTAACATATGGTTTCAGTTTTCTAACTAAGTAATAAGGATCCTCATATTTTTTCATCATGAAACTTTTTTATTTGTAAAATATTCTCTTTGATTTCTAGGACTATCAATTACATAAATTCTTTCTTCGTCTAAATATTTTTTTATGTCATCCGGATTAGTGCTTTCGAAAATTGTAAAAGGTCCGATGAACTTATTTTTTTCATATAAGTAATACGAAAAATTCACTCGCTTTTGTTTACTTGATTCTTTCAAGTCATCGGGTTTGGCTAATCTTAATTTTACATTGTGATACAATAAATTACTATATTCTTCAAAGTGCGGAACGTAAATAGACTGTCTACATAAAAATAGTTTATCATAAAACTCATCAACTGCAGTTTGACTTGGATTCGATGAAATACAATAAGGTCCTTCTAGTTGATTACTTATGTAACTGTACTCAAAGTATATCTTGTTAGTTTTTATTTTTAAATCATCACTAAAAATATCTGAAGGAGAAGCAGGTTTTAAATAAATTTCAGTTTCCATCATCTGTAATATGATTAATTCGTATTAATGCTCTTGACTGTATAAATTGAATATTATTTTGCAAGCCTTCATTTACCAATTCTCTTAGCAAGTAAGCTGCTCTCATAATTTCATGAATGTTTTTACATTCCTTGAAAATTGTTACTATTTGTGATTCTGTATACATATAATATTAAAATGGCAAATCATCTTTTTCTTCGCCTGTAGAACTATAACTTTCTCCTGAAGGCATAAAAGCAGATTTAGGAACATCTTTAGTAGATTTTTCAAAATCTCTTACTATATTTAAGACATTATTTTTTTCCATCATAGTATAATTGAATGCATAGCAGCTAAAAGAACCAGTTTCAAAATTGATTCCTTTTACAGCTCCGATATAATATGATTTTGATTTAAAATAATTCCTAAGTGTCGCTTCACCTATTGGCTCTTCGTTTTTACGTCTGGAAACTGTCTCTACGTAATGTTGATGCACTTGTCCTAATCTTAAGAATAGTATCTTATCTCCTGCATTATTAACAATTTCTTTAGGCTCATTCTTTTTAGGATAAATTGTAAATATTGGCTTTGGATCTATGAAAAAATCAATTTTATTATGAACTCTTTTTTGGTCAATCAAAAATTCTAACGTTCGCCAGAATACTGCAGTTCCTTCGGTATCGGAAATAACATCAGAAGATGAAAGGATAGTTTCTAAGCAGTGACTATAAAATTCGTCCCAGGAGAAAGGCCAATTGAATTTTTTGTAAAGAATCTTCACTGGCACCATAACACTAACAAAGTTTTGCAACATCCTTTCCATGTAATCACCGCTAATATCTTTAAGCAATTGGCGGTTTATTTGCTCCATTTGTACGCTATATTCTTTTTCAATTAGTTTTCTATACTTTAAAAGTTCTAAGAGCATAGAAGTCATTCCTTTCTTTTCGTACGTCTTTAATCGGCCAAAAGTTTCTTTTTGATCTGCAGTATAATTTTGCTCTAAAAAGTTCATTGTAATACTTCTAGATGTTAGAGAGTTATCATCACGTACAGAAATATATTGTGATAGTATTATACAAGCAGATTTAATCTTTACTTTATTAGTTTTATTATCGTTTGTTGCTTGTCCAGTTTCACGAGCTCTATCATCATAACTTCCTTTCAATGATTGGAATTTTATTTCGTGAATTTGGTCTGTGAATTCCTCAAGTCCTATAACAATATCTCTAAACCTTGATACAACACGATAAAAAGCAACCATAGAACCGCTATTTAAATCAAATGCTTTTTCTCCTGGCATAAATAAATTTGTAATCGATTCACAAAAGGTAGTTTTACCAGAGTTCTTAGAACCAGTTAAAAACAAGAAAGGAAAAGAGCCAAATTGTTCAACGATTATACTTCTGTAAAATCCTGATATTGCAAAAGCAATTCCGATCATACCTTTTTCTTTTCCGTAGACTTTAATAAATAAGTCCATCCATTGATTAAAGACTATGTCTGATTCTTTATAAACAAATTTTCTTACACCTTCATAACTGTCATCATCTTCACGATTCCCAATATTAATTTTAGAAAATGGAGGAGAGTAAAACATATTTTTGTAAGGTTTAATTCCTTCCTCTTTATCTTCCTCAATTTCTACATTTACCATTCCATAATCATCAACGCCCCAAAATTGTTGGTCAATTGCTATTCCATTTGCAAATGCTAAAAATCCTTCTTTTTGATAGCCGTAAGTCAACAATTCATCTGCAGTATTAAATTGGTATAGCATTTTGTTTTTGAACTGTGTAAAGTGATAATTTGATGTTTTACCATCAAAAGTGAAATTGTATCCATCAACTATCTTTTCTTTGAACTGGGTGAAGTTTGATATCTCTTTATTGTCTAAAGAGAACACTGTTTTTTCACCAACACTATTTTCAAACTCGATTAGTCTTTTTCCTTGTCCTTTAGATGATTTTATTACAAATAATGGATTGCATGTAAAGTTTGCTCCTTTAAAAAAATATTTTGATTTTTCATTTTCGATATAGAAGTAAATAGCTTTTTCTTCAGGAGCTAAAACATATCCGTCTTTTTTGTATTGAGCGACATCACCATCTTCAGGAAACCCATAAGACATTAGTTCATATTTTTCATCTTCATAGCTATCGGAATCTCTTTTGCGTTTTGCTATTTCTAAATTTAGTAATGAATCTATTTTATCTGAAAAGTCCTTGAGTGCAACACCAAGTTTTTTAGCACAATCTTTAGCATATCCTTTTCGCTTAATAGGATCTTTAATTTTAATCAATGTAGCTGCTAACTCTGTAGCAGAAATTGCTAAATCATTAGGGTTTTTACTTTCAAGCTTTAATTTAGTTGCTTTCCAAAGTAACGCGTCCTGGCAATTATTGTCTAACCATTCTTGTAGTTTTTCTCCTTGAATGTTTGCTAACGTATCTGGATCTTCTTTATCAGGTAATGGAACTATCGAGACTAACATGTTAGCCTCTAAAATTAAATCTATATCACGTAATGAAGCTTTCACTCCAGCTGCATCACCATCACGTACAAGAATTATATGATTAGTTAACTTCTTTAGCTTTTTTATATGCTCAGAAGTTAAGGCAGTTCCACAAGTTGCTATGGTATTGTTTACATTTTTATCATGAAAAGCGATTACATCTGTATAACCTTCAGTTAAATAGGCTTTATTATATTTTACAATACTCTGACGAGCTTGAAAAAAACCATACAGAACCATTTCCTTTTTGTAATGGTTTGTTTCAGGTGAATTAAGATACTTTGGTGATTTTTTTGCAACAGCTTCATTAGATGCTCTACCTCCAAAAGCAATCGCACGACCTCTATCATCCAATATAGGAAACATTAATCTATCATTAAAAAAATCAAAATATCTGTTCTCTTTTTTACATATTAATCCAGTTTCTAATCCATCGGTAATTCTACCTTTTTCAATTAAAGGAGCTGACAAATCATTAGAATTTGGTACAGAATATCCGATTTGGAACTGTTCTATAGTTAGTTCTGAATAATGTCTATTGGCAATATTTTGTTTTGCCCAATGAGTTTCTATTAAATCTGTGTAGTATTTTCTATACTTTTTATTGGCAGATGAAAGTAAAAATCTTTGATTTTCAATAACTAATTGTCTTTCTTTTTCCTCATCATCAACTTCTGCATATTGTAAAATAATGTTGGACAACTCAGCAACAGTAACTATTGCCTCATACCAACTTTTATTTTGAAGCTCCATAATAAAAGTTACAGCTCCAACACCGCCTTTTCCAGAAGAAAAACATTTCCAAACATTTTTTGCAGGAGATACTAAAAACGAAGCGCTTCTTTCATCGTTAAATGGTGAGTTAGCTTTCCAATTCGCTCCGGCTCGGGCTAATGGCTTAGAAATACATTTATTTATTACTTCAACTAAATCTGCTTCATTAACGCGATCTATAGATTCTTTTGTAATCATACTTTATTTTATCTCTAGATTATTATCAATATCTTTTATAAGAAGTAGTTGTAGTTTTTCTAACTCATCATTTAGTTTTTTAAGATTGTCAAATTTTTCCATATCATTAAAGTGTTCATGATTTTTCATTTGTTCAATCGAAGCTTCAACTTGATATATTCTATTTTGTATTTCTATCGGATTCATGGTCTAATGGTTATAGTGTTTTCAATTTTTGTTTCTTCATTTATGGTTGAATAAACATAAGTTCTAATGGAAATATCTTTACTATTTTTTTTCACATAATCAATAGCTTGATATACTGAAGTAAATGGTATTTCTGTTTTTACTTCATCTTTTTCTAAAACTAATAATGTTGGCATGATGTTATTTTTTTTAAGAGAACCACAACGCTCACAATGCTGTGGTTCTCAAGTTTTAAAATAGTCGTGTAAGCACACGAAAAAATGAAAAAGAACGTATATCTAGCACTGCGCTAAATTCTGTTGAGATTCTAATTGTTTGATTATTTCTTTCCAATCATGAATCTGTTGTTTTATGTATAATGCATTTCTCCAGGGATGATTCTCGTCTAAAGTCTTTAACTCATTTTCTAAATAAGGAACAATGATTTTTGCATTGATATATTTTTGTTCAATAGGCTTTAGATTTGATAAAATTTTAATCATTTCCTCTCCTTTAGAGTTCATGACTTCATTGTATTTTTGCTGTAAATCCATGTTATATTAAATTGAAAAATTTAGATAAAAGCGTTGCTTCTTGTTTGGTTTGAATTCCTAAAAAATCATAGAGTATTTTTTTGAATTTATGAAGAGTACCTAATGGAACCTCAAGAACTTCTGCCATAACTTCATTGGTAACTTCAGTCGAAGAAAGTTGCATTATTTTTACTTCAGTTTGTGTTAGTCTTTTTCCATTAATAACTGGAAGTTTACAAAGGATACCTTCGTGAGGACAGTTACCACGTTTTGGACATGGCCAATACTCACCATCTTGCAAAACGTTATCTTTAATATCTGGATTGAAATCTAGCCCACCTAATCTGCATTTAGCAAATTGTTCAGTACGTTTAATTTTTGAAGTAGGATGCATGTCATGTAATGCTAATTGTACTTCTTTATCTTTCGCTATTTCTTCATCTAATATTGAAATAGTTGCAAAAGCTAACTCAGCAAAAGGAATTATTTTTCCTCCTTGAATTACTTGCAATTCATTGTTTTGAACAAACATCTCTACATCTTTGTCCACCATTCCAGGTAATAGGTTAGTTGAATTTTTCATTGGTTATCAAATTTTTATTTATGATTCTAATTGCTTAGCTAATTCATCCTTAAACTTTTTATTTTCTTGAGCTACAGATAATAAAGCTTTGAAAATTTCTGGTTGATTTTCTGGCTTTTGTTTTCCTTGACGAACATTTTTAATTGTGTCATCTGTAGTTACTTTAGAAATATCTTCAGTTAGCAATGCTCTAACTTTTACAACATAATTTATAGGCAAATCAGCATTGATAATTTTAAAAGCTTCTTTGATGTGTGATTGCATATCTTTTTTTTGATTGTTCATGCGTAAATTTTTTTATATTTGGTAATTCTTTGACAAAAGAAGTAAATATTTACCTAAAAGTAAATATGAAAATGTTAAAAATTTACTTTTAAGTATAGTTTATAAAGATTCTAAATAATATATTATGGGTTTTTCAGAAAAAGCAAAGGCATATTTCCACGACGAACTTGGTTTATCAAGTAAGGAAATATCTAAGATTATGGATAATTACAGTGAGAGTTTGATAAGTAGATATTTGAATTCAAATAAGATTTCAAATACTTTTATCAATAAGATCAAAAAATATTTTCCGGATGCTGACGTAGCTTATCTTATAAATAATGATGCAGATGATAATAAAAAAGTAAACGAAATAACTCTTGCAAAAAGAAATAGAAGCAAGCAATTGGTAGAAGAAATAGAATTAAGACTAAAAGAATTAAAAGGCATTGTGTCACTTATATGACACTAAAACACTTTAACTAACTGAATATCAAATGTGTTTGCATTCCTTCTGGGATCACAATTTAAACCTTCTTTTCTAAGAAGGTTTTTTTGTTTTAATATATTTCGTAAATTGTCGAAATAAATATTTTTCGATGAGATTTAACTTCTATTTTTTGCTATCAATACTAATACTATTTTTTTCGAGTTGTAAATCGACAGAATCTTCTTTTGCTAAAAGCAAAAAAAATCTATATAACAATTATTTATCTGGAAATTCAATAGCAATTTATGACGGAATTAATGATACAGCATTTGTTAAATTAAAAGACTTTAGTGCAGATTTTGTTTTTGATATGAAGTATGCAACAGCTGATAATTTTCTAAAAAATAAAGTTTATGATTGTGAAGAATGCTATTTAAGACTAAAAACCGTAAAAAGTCTTATTGAAGCAAATGAAGAATTCAAATTGCTGGGTTATAGAATAAAATTATTTGATTGTTACAGACCTTTGGATATACAAAAGAAAATGTGGGCAATTATGCCAAATGCAGATTACGTAGCAAATCCAACCAAAGGATCTATTCACAATAGAGGAGGAGCGGTAGATATTACTTTAATAGATGAAAATGGTACCGAATTAAATATGGGAACCTCATTTGATTTTTTCGGACCAGAAGCAAGTCATAATTATGAAGGTATTTCTAGAAAAATAAGAAAGAATAGAACTTTACTCAAATCGATTATGTTGAAGCATAATTTTAATTCGTTTGATTCTGAATGGTGGCATTATAATTTAATTGATAGTAGTAAAGATAATTTAGCAAATTTTAAATGGGATTGTAACTAACTACAGAACACATTTTAGATAATTCATAAAATAATTTTCTGGTGAATATGTTTTTTTATCTACTTCTGAAATAAGTTCATTCTTGCAGACATAGTCAATTGTTTCTCCAGCATATTTTATTCTAATAAAGGAGATAGGTGAAATTTTTAACTCTTCAAAATTATCTTTTACAAATAGAAAATATCCATTTAAAATGCGAACATTTTCTGTATCTTTCATAACAGCATTTCCGCAAGTTTCGGTCTCTGGGCTTATTAAAGATACAATTTTACCATTTGCTAATTGTATATAAATTTTTGAATTTTTATCAAAACATTTAGCAGCTATGAATTCTGAACTTTTACTTATCATTTGGATGTTTAATGACAAGAGCCCTTCAGCATTAATTAAAGAAAAGAAAATGGAAGTTTGGCTGTTTCCAAAAACCCTTTCATGCATTAAATATTCTTTAGTTGATTTATAAGTCCCAATACTATCAGTGATGTTAGAACTATATTCGCAATCAATTTGTGCAATAGAATTTGTAATTGATAATATAAAGATGAAGATTAGAAATATTTTTTTCATTTAAAATTTATTTTGGTGCAAATTAACACTATTTTATTTTCATTTTTATCAGTTGTGAAAAAACAATACTGATTTCCACCATCTTTTATTTTCCATTTTTTTCTTATGGTTTCTACAGAATCTGGAAAATTTCGAGTCGTAATATTCATTTTTTGATTGGTAAAATTTTCTGCCATATCTTTTTTAGAATAACTTAAGATTTTTTCAATATGAAAAGTTCTTCCTGGAAAGTCTATTAAATTATCTGAAGTATATAAATGAGAGTTTTTATGCAATTTATCAACTGAAAAAGAATCTGAAATTTGATTAAATCCGCCAGATTTCATAATGGCGCTATTGGGTTCATAAAGATATTTTTTTGGAAAACCATAGTTTACTTCGCTCTCAGAATTCATATTGAAATCAAAAACTTCTTTTTTTTGCTTGGTAAAGTTTACAGTTTTAATCAATATTTCACCATTATAATCTTTTTCAATAATCCATAGAATCTCTTTAACTTCGTTTTCTACAGCAACAATATGTATTTGTTTTACATTCTTTAGTTCTTGTAATCCTGCTGAAATATCTAGTATTGGAGCTGTTTTAATCAAAATATTATCGGAATACTCAAAATAAGTATCTTGTAAATCAGGAACATTTGGGAGGCAATCCTTCAGCATAAAGACTTTTCCTTTTGCATCATTTCTTCTTGAAGGATCAATATAAATCCAACTGAATCTTTGGTTTATTTTTTTCAAAGTTTCAGCACTATCACCATGAATACATTTAATATTTAAAGAATTTAATTGCGTGAAATTATGAGAAACAATTTCTGATAAATTTTGATTGATTTCGCAATGGATAATTTTGTTTATTTTTTTTGAAAAATAGTAATCATCAATTCCAAAACCACCTGTTAAATCAATAAGATTATCACCAGAAACTATTTCAGATTTATATTTAGCTGTTGCTTCTGAAGATGTTTGTTCAATTGAGATTTTATTTGGGTAAATAATATTTTTGCTATTAAACCAAGTGTGAAGTTTATCTTTAGCTTTGGATCTTGACTCAATTTGATTTAAAATGATTTTAAAATCAGTATTGATAAAGGGATTTCTTTTAAGTGCTAATTTTGAGGTGTCTAATCCTGTATTATCAATAATAAATTTCTGAATTTCTGGGTTTAAAATTTCATCAAAGTTCATTTTCAAATCTAAATATTATAAATTTTTAGTTAGAATTTTGATTACTTTATTTTCTGGAAAAAACTCTTTACCAATAACTTTTAAAGTTGTGTAGAGAGGCACTGCAATTATCATTCCTGTTATCCCAAAAAGAATTCCAATGATAAGAATTACCAAAAATATTTCTAAAGGATGAGAATTTACACTTTTTGAAAAAATGATTGGTGATGAGATATTATTGTCAATCAATTGCACTATGAAAAAACCAATGGAAACATATATTGTTGTTGGAAGAATTACATCTTGAAAATCGTTTCCGATATTGCTTAGCATCGTTAAAATTCCAGCCAAAATTGACGCAATAAATGGTCCAACATATGGAATAACATTTAATAATCCACATAAAAAGGCAATCACAATAGCATTTTCTACACCAAAAATTAGTAATACAATTAGATATAAAATAAAAATTATTGTAAGCTGCAATAACAATCCTAAAAAATATCTTGTAAGTAAAAGTCTTGTTTTTTCAATAGAATTTAAAATTTGTTCTTCATGATCATTTGGAAGAATTTTTTTCATTCCAACAATAAATTGGACTTTATCTTTTAAGAAAAAGAAACTTATAAAAAAAACAGAAACCAAGCCAATTCCAAAACTACTTATAGTTCCAATTATTGAATTGAAAAAATCGGTTAGAAAATTGAAATTTAATCTTGATGTAATATCTGTTTCTTTAAAAATTTTATTAATCTCAATATTATGATTACTTAAATAAATACTCAATTGATTGTAAAGTTCAATGGATCTATTTTCAATTGATTTTGTGTCTAAAAGTGATAAGTTACTACTTTGGGAGGTTATTAATGGTACAAAAAGCATAATTAAACCTGTGATTAATAGTAAAAATAATATCATTGTTGTCACTACTGCTAAGTTATTTGAAAACTTTAATCGTCTTCTTAAAAACTCAACAATGGGATTAGCAATCATTGAGAAAATAACCGCTACAATTAGATAAACAATAACAGTTTGAATTTGATAAATAAAATAGAGAGCAAGACAAACTAGTACTAAAACCCCAATTGCTCTAAGAATTCCATTCGCTATGTTCTTTGACGTTATCATTTAATTAGATTTTATGTAAAAATAAAAAACTCGTTTACAAATGTAAACGAGTTTTTAGAATATTTTAATTTTATTTTTTAGTTTCTGAAAGAAGCTCTAGAACCACCAACAGCGAATACAGCATCCATTCTAGCTTTTTGCCCCAATGAAAACATATACATACCTCTATCATCTGTGTAATCCATGTAGTTCATTGTCATTTCCACTGGAGTACCAGAGCAAGTACTTAAATGAGGATATGTTGGAACTCCGTAATTAGCAGTGTTGTGAGTAGGTGTGTCTGAAACTAAATCGCTTCCACAAGTTGCATCACCCCAAATATGACGTAAATTCATCCAGTGACCAACTTCGTGAGTAGCAGTTCTTCCTAAGTTGAAAGGATAAGTAGCTCTACCTGTTGTTCCTAAATATTTAGAATCTATTACAACACCATCTGTTGCTGAAGCACCTCCAGGAAATTGCGCATATCCAAGAATTCCTCCTCCAATTGTACAAACCCAAAGATTAAGTTTGGTTGTTGGTGTAGTAGGAGCTAAACCGCCTTTTGATGTTTTTTTCATTGCATCTGCAGTACCCCAAGATGTTTTGGTAGTTGATTTTCTAATTACTTGATCCAATACAAAAGAAATACCAACATTGGCTTTTACACCAGAAAATAATGCAGGTACTTGATTGTAATCAGAGTTTGTTGCATTAAAATCTTTGTTCAAAACATCTATTTGTGATTGGATTTGAGCTAATGAAATATTTTCAGCCGCAGTTTTGTATAAAACGTTTACAACAACTGGAATTTCTATTTTACCATTAACTAATCTATAGTTTGGATTATTTTTTGTGAAATTTTCTGTAAACTCTTCAATTTTATTCATTCTAAGAGCCATTTCAGGATCTTCTCTTAATTGTCTTTCTAATACTTCCTGAGACGCACATTGTCTTTGAGCTGCATTATTCTCTGCAACAACTTTTGAATCTTCACTTTGACAAGAGAAAAGCATCGCTAATAAAGATGCTGATAATAAGATTTTTTTCATAAAAATAAATTTGGTTTAATTAATAGTTATGCAATCTTATAACATATTAATTAGATATAAAAATATTTTTACTAGTTTATTTTGTAAAATCGATGAAATACAATCAAATTAATTGCTGAATATATAATTTAGTATATTAGCTCCCATTTTCAGTGCTTTTTCTCTAACTTCCTTTGGGTCATTATGAACATCGGCATCTTCCCAGCCATCACCTAAATCGCATTCAAATGTGTAAAGCAGTACCAATCTATTGTTTTCAAAAATTCCAAAGGCCTGTGGTCTTTTTCCATCATGTTCATGTATTTTTGGCAAACCACTTGAGAAAATAAAAGGACCTTGAAATATCGCATGATTAGCTGGAATTTCTATCAAGTTATTGTTTGGAAAGATTTTCTTGATTTCTTTTCTTATAAATTCATCCATTCCAAAATTATCGTCAATATGAAGAAAACCTCCTGATAGCATATAATTTCTTAAATTTAAAATTTCAGCATCATTAAATACAACATTTCCATGACCTGTCATGTGAACAAACGGATAGGAAAATAAATCTGGACTTCCTGGCTCAACAGTTGCAGGTTTTGTTTTGATTTTAGTATTAATATTCTGGTTGGTAAACTTAATTAAATTTGGCAGTGATGTTGGGTTTGCATACCAATCGCCACCACCATTGTATTTCAATAAGGCAATTTCTTGTGAGTAAGATTGTGAGGAAATTAAAACTAAAATATATAAAAGCTTTTTCATTGAATTTATTCGTTTAATAGTGCTACACTATGGCAAGCTACGACAGCTGCCGTTTCTGTTCGTAATCTTGTTTTACCCAAAGATACTGGAATGTAATTATTTTCCAAGGCTAATTGAATTTCTTTTGTAGAAAAATCACCTTCTGGACCAATTAATAAAGTAATGTTTTCACTGAGAATTAAAGCGTCTTTTAATGATTTTTTGTCTGTTTCTTCACAATGAGCAATGAATTTTTGACCTTTAAAATCCTTTTTTATAAACTCTTTATAGGTAATTGGTTCGTTCAATTTTGGTATATAATAATGCAAAGATTGCTTCATTGCTGATTCAATAATCTTTTGGAATCTATCATTTTTCACAACTTTTCTTTCAGAATGATCGCAGATAATTGGTGTAATTTCTTGTATCCCAATTTCTGTGGCTTTTTCTAAAAACCATTCGTATCGCTCGTTCATTTTAGTTGGAGCAACTGCTAAATGTAACTGTACTTTAGGAGGTTTTTCTTTTTCAAATGATAGAATACTAACAGTACATTTGGAATCTGAAGCAAGAGCTACTTCTGTTTTAAATACAAACCCTAATCCATTGGTTACAAATAAAATATCGCTCTCTTTCTTACGTAATACTTTAATTATATGTTTGCTTTCTTCTTTGTCAAAAACAAAAGAAGTATCTTTCTCTGAAATAGTTGGATTATAAAATAATTGCATATTAAAATTCTATTCTTGCTTTAGAAACTACTGCAGCATCATTAAACTTGTTTTCAAGATATTTTTGGTAACCTACAATTCCAATCATTGCTGCGTTATCAGTAGTGTATTCAAATTTTGGTATAAAAGTTTTCCAGCCATATTTTCCTTCTGCATTTTTCAAAGTTTCTCGAATTCCTGAATTTGCAGAAACACCGCCACCAATAGCTATTTGTGTGATTCCTGTCTCTGCAACAGCCATTTTTAATTTCTCCATTAATATTTCAATAATGGTGTGTTGAACAGAAGCACAAATATCTGCTTTATTTTCTTCAATAAAGTTTGGATTTTCTAAAACACTTCTTTGAATGAAATACAAAATTTGGGTTTTCAGTCCAGAAAAACTGAAGTTCAATCCATCCACTTTTGGTTTTGTAAATTGATATTTTTTCGGATTTCCTTCTTTGGCAAATTTATCAATCAAAGGTCCGCCAGGATAGGGAAGTCCCATGATTTTTGCAGACTTATCAAAAGCTTCTCCTACAGCGTCATCAGTTGTTTCTCCGATAATTTCCATATTAAAAAAGCTATTTACTTTAACAATCTGCGTATGTCCTCCTGAAATAGTTAAAGCTAAAAAAGGAAATTCTGGTTTGTCAAAACCTTCCTCATCAATAAAATGAGCCAAAATATGAGCATGCATATGATTCACAGCTATCAAAGGAATATTTAAAGATAACGAAAGTGATTTCGCAAAAGAAGTTCCCACTAAAAGAGAACCCATAAGACCTGGACCTTGAGTAAAAGCTATTGCACTAAGTTGATTTTTATTAATATTTGCTCTTTTCAAAGCCATATCAACAACTGGAACAATGTTTTGTTGGTGTGCTCTTGAAGCTAATTCAGGCACAACACCGCCATATTCTTCATGTATTTTTTGACCAGCAACAACATTCGATAAAACTTTATTATTTCTTAAAACAGCAGCAGCAGTATCATCACACGAACTCTCAATTGCGAGAATAAAAACATCATTATGTAACATTGGGCACAATTTTTGAATTATATTTGAATAACCATTATAAAACGATTATTTTTACAACGAATACAAAAGTAACTATTTTCGGGGTTTCTTATTCAATGCCAAAATTAAATTTTGAAAGAAAAAAAAGTAAATACTCGTTTTAAAAAAATCAGAAAAATTGTTTTTCGCGTTTTTCTTGCACTTTTATTTCTGTTATTATTGACTGGTATTGCTCTTTCGTTGCCATCGGTTCAAACAAGAATTGCCCATTACTACACCGAAGAACTTAACAAACAATACGGAACTAATATTTATGTAGATCAAGTAGAAGCCACCATATTTGGAGGAGTTCAAATGAAAGGTGTTATGGTTAAAGACGAGAAAAAAGACACCTTGATTTTTGCAAAAAGAATTGTTACAAGTATCTTAGATTCCAAAAGATTATTAGATGGTGATTTGATTTTTGGAGACATTAAAGCAGATGAACTAACCTTAAATGTAAAAACATACAAAGGTGATAGAGATACCAATCTT
>Ga0209572_1001266_pt1 | contig 19325 bp, 17 predicted proteins | sample EBPBio232012_DNA_FD_185867 | JGI IMG/M metagenome (GOLD analysis project Ga0209572, IMG submission 185867) | Wastewater treatment Type I Accumulibacter community from EBPR Bioreactor in Madison, WI, USA - Reactor 1_1/23/2012_ DNA (SPAdes)... | ecosystem: Engineered > Bioreactor > EBPR >...
GCTGGGGAGCAAAGGCATCCATGAGAACGGTCGCGAGGGTCAGAACCGCGATGACTCCACCGGCAAAGAATAGGTTTGCGCGAATGATCTTGTTTGTTTGCCGCCCCAGTCGCACGATCTCCGGGATGCGTCCAAGACGATCTTGCATCAGGACGATGTCCGCGGCATTCAGAGCGATGTCCGAGCCAAGTCCGCCCATCGCGATACCCACATGGGCGCGGGCCAGACTCGGCGCATCGTTCACGCCATCGCCGATGTAGGCAATCGTTGCCCCTTGGTCCACCATTTGAGAGACCAAACGCTCCTTATCCGCTGGCATCAGTGAGGCGTGGATCTCAGTCAGTCCAAGTTGGGACGCCACAACTTGCGCAGTTTCCGCATTGTCCCCGGTGAGCATGACAACTCGGCCAACTCCCATCTCGCGGAGCTCGGCGAGCGTAGACGCGGCATCAGGGCGGATTTGATCGCGCAATCCTAGAGCGGCATAGCGACCATCCGCCTCCATGATCGCCACGGTCATCCCCTCCCGCCGCATCTCATCCGCGTGGAATTGGAAACCCAGCGGGAGATTGTCGAAGAACTTGGGCTGCCCAATCCTCACATCGCGACCATCCACCTCGGCGATGACACCCAGACCTGGCACAACTTCATGGCGGGTGGCTTCGGGGATATCGAGATCGCGCGTGCGCGCCCCTCGGACGATGGCCTCCGCCAGAGGGTGAGTGGAATACTGCTCGGCGGCCGCGGCGAGTCGCAAAACCTCCTCGGCCCCAGGATTCATCGAAGGCCCTCCATGCCAACAGGCTTCTTCATCTTCGCACGGCTGGGCGACCGCGACGAGCTCCGGAACCGTGCTGCACACGCACACTTCCGCGAGTTCGGGCCGACCCTGAGTCAGGGTTCCCGTCTTATCAACAACGAGTGTATCGACGAGCCCAAGCTGCTCGATGCTTTGTCCGCCGCGAATGAGCACACCTTTCCGCCCCGCCCACGCGAGAGCACTGAGAGTGGTGGCAGGGGTCGAGATGACGAGGGCACAAGGACTGAGAGCGACAAGAAGCGTCAGCGAGGCATAGGCCGCGTGTTCCCAGGCCGCGAGACCGCCGGGGATCACAAACAGCCGAATACCGAGCGAGGCGAGCGAAGCAATGATGACAAACCAGGTGTACCGAGATCCGAACCACTGACTGATCCGCTCGCCGCTCGCTTTGTTCTCTTGGGCATCTCGAACCAGATCGACGATCTTCTCGAGCATGGTCTCGCCGCTCGGGGTCGAGACACGCACCACGATCATGCCCTCAAGATTCTCCGTGCCAGCCAGAACCAGTTCACCGGGAGCCCGGGGAACCTGTTCCGACTCGCCGGTCATAGCGGCTTGATTGACATGAGTGGCCCCCGAGACCACTTCGCCATCAAGGGCGATGTGTTCAAACGGGAGAACCCGGATGTGATCCCCCACCTTCACATTTTCAACGGGAACCTTTGTGTCGCCGCTGGGCGTGACGAGAATCGCCTGGCTGGGCCGTAGGTGCATCAGGCCTTCGATGGCCGACTTGGTGCGCCCGAGGGCATATTCCTCAAGCGTATTGGACAGGCTGAAGAGGAAGAGCAAAACCGCCGCCTCTCCCCAGTGCCCTAGAAGCACGGCACCAAGGCCCGCCAACACCATAAGGATGTGCACATCCATCTGGCGTTCTAAAACGCTCTCCCAGGCTTCACGGAGAGCGAAAACGCTGCCGCTGAGCACGGAAACAATGGCAAGCGGAAGGGCGAGTGCAGGGATCACAAAGGGGGCGATCCAGGAGAGAACAAGAGTCACTCCGCACAGAATGGTCAGGAGTCGCTGGAGCTTTTCGCTCACGATTTCACTTTATCCGATTCGTTATGTCGAAAATGCAACATCCCGGCAGGAAGCCCTGCCGGGATGTTGGCCCTGCGATCACCGATCAGCGATCTTCGGGAGAGTCAACGGGCTCTGGTGCCGTGTAGGCTTCTCCCTTGTACCGGGCCCGATTGAGGAACCGTCCGAATCGCTCGGAGGCATCGTCAAAGATCAGATACGAGCAGGGGATGACGAGCAGGGTGAGCACCGTCGAAACGATGGTTCCGCCGATGATCGTGATGCCGATGGTTTCTCGGAACTCCGATCCTCGCCCGATCGCCAGAGCAACCGGCAACATGCCCGCAATCAGAGCGATCGTGGTCATGAGAATGGGACGCAAGCGCGTTCCCCCCGACTCCACCAGTGCCTCGAAGCGATCGACTCCGCGTTCGCGGAGCGTGTTCGCATAGTCCACGAGCAGGATCGCGTTCTTACCCACCAAGCCCACGAGGGCGATGATGCCGATGAAGCCCACGATGTTGAGCGTCTTATCCGTCAAGACCAGGGCGAGCAAGGCACCGACCATCGCCTGAGGCTGAGCCAGCTGGATGATGAACGGATAGAGCAGGTTGTTGTAGAGAGAAGCAAGGATCATATAGACCAGGATCAAGCCAAGACCGAGCGCACCGAGCAGGTAGCCCGTTTCGCGCTGTTGGGCATCGGCCTGACCGAGCGCCCGTACCCGCACTCCTTCCGGAACGAGCTTCTCCTTAGCAAGCCACGCATCGATTTCGGCCTGAACCGAACCCGCTGCAAAGCCGGGAAGAAGTTCGGCATCCACCTGAATCACCTCGGCGCGATCTCGGCGGTCGATCTTGTCCAGACCCACCGATTCCTTGATCGTGGCGATTTCTTCAAGGTAGATCGGGCTTCCTTCACGGAAAGTGACCGGCACCGAACCGAGGAGTTCTGGATTGTTGCGGTCCTCCAGATCCATCATCACTCGGATGTCGTATTCCTGGCCCTTGACCCGGAACTTTGCCGTGTCATCGCCTTCATAGAGGGCGCGCATCGCGCTTCCCAGTTCGGCCACGCTGACGTTGGCATCCGCCAAACGGGCTCGATCTGGAACCGCTTGGATCTCCGGGCGTCCGCCCTTGGAACTCAAGTCCGGCGAGATGACGCCGGCAATCGCGCCTTGGGCGAGGCGATCTCGCACCGTTTTCGCGGTGCGTGCGAGCAATTCGCGATCATCGGAGATGAAGGCGAGCTGAATCGCCGCACCGAACCCGAAGCCGCCTGCCGTGGTGATGACCACCTTCGCTCCCGGCACACGACCGACCTGCTCCGTGAGCTCAGCCGCGACGTCTTCGGAGCTCACGTTCATCGGGCGAAGCTCTTTCTCGTGCGCCACCCAGAACATGATCTTGTCCAGAATCGCGTCCTTTTCTTTCAGTGTCACGCTGATCTGTCCGAACTGGGTTCCCTGCGAACTCGCGCCGAATCCGCCACCAGAGCGTCTTCCGACGCTGCTGACGACATACTCGGTCATCGGGTGATCACCGGCGATCTTCTCCAGCCGCTCAACGACCTTGGTCGTCGCAGCGAGGCTTGATCCAGGCGGCAGTTCGACGTCGATCTGCACCACGCCGCCATCGCTCGGAGGAGCAAAGGTGAACTTGAAGACCGCCTCTTTCTTCCAGTTTTGGTAGAGCTTTCCGGAAACCGGTGCAAGCACGAACAGGGCAATGAACCCAACCATCCCGAGGAACACACCGGGCTTCCACTGCTTGTGGATCACGCCGTTGCCCAGGAAGATGAGCACCGCCAGCACAATGCTGATGACGATGAACGGCATTCCGCCCCGCGCCGCCGTCGCGATGTCGGGAGCAAAGCTGCCGCCGATGAACTGGAAGAGCCCGAAGAGCACCGCGAAGCCGCCGCCGAAGAAGTACCACTTGTGCTTCAAGCTCGTGCGGAGGATCGCCCGGTAGCCGTTGGAGAAGTTCTCGAATTGGTGCTCAAACCATCGAGCAAATCGTCCGTTCGGATGCTCCCAGTCTTCGCCCTTTTTGTACCATCGACTCGCAAGCATCGGAGTGACGGTAAAGGAGACGAACAGCGAGAACATAACCGCCACCGCGTAGCCGATGCCAAGCGGCCGGAAGAACTGCCCGACAATGCCTCCCATGAAGCCAATGGGCAGGAAGACAACCACGTCGGCAAGGGTAATCGCGATCGCGGCGAGTCCGATTTCCGCCCGACCATTGATCGCCGCTTCCGTCGGTTCTTCTCCCATGCGGAGGTGACGATAGATGTTTTCGAGAACGACGATGGAGTCGTCCACGAGAACGCCAATCGCGAGGGACAAGGCGAGCATCGAGAGGTTGTTGATCGTGAATCCAAACGCCCACAGGACGATCAGGGTCGCGAACAGACAAACCGGGATGGCGATGCTGACGATGAGGGTTCCGCGCAAGTTGTGCAGGAACACCCAAATGACAACACCGACCAAGAAGATCCCAAAGAAGATGGCGATGTTGAGGTCAAGCAGCGACTCCTTGATCTGCGTAGAGGAGTCCAGGGTGACAACGAACTCCAGCCCGTACTGTCTCTCCATGCTCTGAAGGAGGCTTTGAGGCTGTCCATCGGGACCAGGGAGATCGGGCGAGGGTTCGCGGATCAGCTTGCTGATTTCAATTGCGTTGCCCTGCTTCGATTTCTGGACGACGAGAACCACGGACTCGAGTCCATCGAGTCGGGAGAGGGTTCGGCGTTCGATGTTCGCGTCAACGATCCGTGCGATATCGCCCAGGCGCACCTGTTTGCTCGGGCCATTCCGGTTGGGATCGGAAATGGTGAGATAGAGATTGCGGATGTCATCCACCGTCTCGAAGTCACCGAGAACCCGAACGGAATACTCTTCTTCGTCGGTTTGGACGCGACCTGCCGGAATGTTGAGACCCGCGCCCTGCACGGCTCGCGTGACATCAGCAATGCCGAGTCCGTAGCGAAGCAAGGCATCTCGCTGGAGCTGAACCTGAATTTCTCGTTGATCGCCACCCGTCACGTTGACGGCAGCGACACCCTTGACCCGGGCGAATCGGTCAACGAGGACGTTGTCCGCAAGGTCACGCAGTTGTCGGTTACTCAGCGTCTTGCTCTTGACGGCGAGAGTCAAAACCGGATCGGAACCAGTGTCGATCTTATCGACGATCGGTCGCTCAGCTTCGCGCGGGAGCTCGCCGATGACGGTATCGACCTTGGTGCGAACATCGGAAATCCCGACGTCGATATCCGAGCCGATTTCGAACTGAACGACCACCGCCGAGACCCCCTCTTGAGAGCTCGAGGTGACTTCGCGGACGTTCGCGATGCCCGTAACGGCATCCTCAACCTTCTTGGTGATGAGGGTGTTGACTTCGTCAGGGCCCGCACCGGGATAGATCGTGGTGACGGTGACGACACCGAAACTCACGTCCGGGTTGAGTTCAACCCTCATGCTGTTGTAGGCGATCCACCCCATCAGGGAGGCGGCCACCATCAACATGAAGATGAAGACAGGCCGGAGAATGGCGGTTTTGGTCAAGCCCATGGGTTATTCTCCGGTCTTCTCTTCCGGTTGGGGTTCAGCAGAGGCTGGGGATTCCTTTCGAACCATTCCGCCATCCACCAAAGTTGTTTGTCCCTTTGTGACGATTTCGTCGCCTTCCACCAAGCCCTCGACGAGGGCCAAGCCTCCGGTGCGACGCAGGAGCACGATCTTCTTGCGCTCCACCATCAGGCCAGAGACTCCATCTTTGGTGCCTTGCTTGACGAGGAACACATAGTTGTCTTCACCGTCCGTCACCAATGCAAGGTCAGGAATCGTGATGACGCCCTGATCGACTCCGGTTTCGAGTTTGCCCCGCACGAACATGCCAGGCTTGAGATCACTCAGTCGCTCGTTGATCGAAATGCGCACAGTGAAAAGTCGTCCGAGGTTGCTCGCCAGAGGATTGACCGCGACCACGGTGCCGGTCAGGGCGACGTCGCCGAGGGCTTGAATGGAGGCTTGCACAGGGAGACCCGGCCGGATTCGGGAGACTTCCTTCTCCGGAACTTCGGCTTCAAAGTAGATACCGTCTGCGCCGATGATTCGGGCAATCGTGACTCCCGGGCTGACCATGGTTCCCGGCTGGAGCGGCTTGCCGCTCACCTTTCCGGACATCGGGGCGCGGATCGTAAGATCATCAAGCGAGATCTGGGCGAGCCGCACATTTTCTCTTGCCGCTTCGAGTTGAGCGCGCGCACCGGCGACTCTTTCCTTGGCAGCGGGATCAAGCTGCTTGTTCGCCCGGTCGATTCGGAGTTGCTCTTCGGCTTGTCGAACAGCTTCTCGTGCCTGGGCAATGTCCTCAGTACGCACCGCTTCGAGAGCCAGGTTATAGGCTTCGAGTGCCGATTGGTACCCGGCAAGGGCGTTTTGGTAACGATTTTCGTCGGCTTCCAGTTGGGCCGTTGCGATGGCGCCTTCTGCGTGAAGCCGCTTCGAGCGATCGAGGTTTTTCTCGGCCGTACTCAGATCGCTCTTGGCGCGGTCGAGATTTGCCTTGGCTTGTCGCTTCTCCTCGGGGCGCGCTCCGTTCTCCAGCTTCGTGAGATTGGCTTTGGCTTGGCGAAGGCGGGCTTCAGACGCTCGGATCGCCGCATCGGATCGCGTGGGGGTCACACGATCATCGAGTTCAGCTTGCCGTAGAGCCGATTGCGCGGCATCGACTTGGGCTCGCGCCTGGCGGAGCCGAGCCATTGCATCGCCCGATTCTTGGATGGCAATGACTTGACCGGCGCTCACCGCCGCCCCATCTTGCACATACACCGCGGTCAAGCGACCAGGCAACTTGCTGGAAACCCCGACATCATCTTGGGTGACCAGGCTTCCGGTGAGATCGAGCGATCGTGGGACGTCACGGCTTTCTGCGAGGACCGTTTCGACCACCGTGGTCTGGTCGGTGACAATGGCGGCGGTCTTCTTCGCCTGCTGCTGGGCGGCGCGATCGACGCATCCAGCGAGCGCAAGGCTCGCCAGCAGCACAACCGACCAAATGGGAAGGGATTTCGGGGTCATTTGCCTGGTTCCTGGGTGGAGTTGGAGGTCGGTGCCGACGTCGGGTCGGTGGTGATGTCGTCGCGCCCAACTGCCTTCTGGAGGGCAGCATAGGCGATATGGAGTTGGGTGCGGGCGTTGACCACGCCGCTCTCTGCGGCGGTGAGGTCGGCCTGCGCAACGATGACGTCGAGGAGAATGCCTTGCTGTTCATCGTAGCGGAGATTGGCGAGGCGCAGAGCTTCTCGCGCGAGTTCTTCATTTTTGCTCGCCGTTTTGTACTCGGCGAGCGAGGTCTCCCACTGGGTGAGCGCGGCGCGCACTTCAAGCGCGACGCTCAGCTGAGCCTGTTCCAGCAGAACCTTGGCTCGCTCTTCTCGCGCTTTTGCCGTCGCGGCGTTCGCTTGGATCAAACCGGATGTCACGATGGGGATCGTGATGTTTGCGCCGATCGAAGCGTTGCTTTTCGGAGAGAATCCGGTCGGGTTCACGGTTTGGCTATAGAAACCCTGCAGCGAGAGACTCGGTCGTCCGGCTCGTTCATCCGCGATGCGCGCTTGTTCCAGAGCCTTGATTCCGAGTTCGGCTTGCTTCAGCTCGGCGCGCGTGGCCAGAGCGGTGGTGACGAGGGCAGCAGCTTCGGCATCCAGCGTGGAGGGATCCATCACCTGCGTGAGTTCAATTTCCGACTCAATCGGGCGGCTCATCGCCAGATTGAGGTTTTGCTTTGCCAAGCGCGAGGTCCCTTTGCTCAAGACGAGCGACCTCGGTTTCGATCCGCAAGGCGTCGAATCGGGGAATCGCTCCCTCTCGCACGCGGATGTTTGCTTTCTCCAAGCGCCCTTTGGCTGCATTGAGCGCGGTGGATTGAACGGTGACAAGTTGCTCAGCTTGCAGAGCCTGGAAGTAAGCCGTGCGAACGGTGTTTTGGATGGTGTTCCACGTCGCAGCGACTCCCGCTTCTCGGCTTTTGCGGTTGAACTCCGCGCTGCGGATTCGATTCGTGTAGACCCCCGAGATATCAATGATCTGAGAGACAGCAAGCTGGACGGTGCTGCTGGTTGTCGAGCTTGTTCCTCCTTGCTGGCCGGAGAGTTCAACTCTGCTCCAGGTGGATCCGGCCGTGAGTTGGGCGCCCGGCCCAAGTTGGGCTCGCGAGATGCGCTCCAGGGCCTTCGCCTCCGCCACATCCTGCTCCGCGACTCTGAGGCCGAAGGCATTCATCTGGGCGATTTGCACCGCTTGATCCACGGTGAGCTTTGTGGAGTTGGGGTCGATCTGGGTGATTTCGGTCGCCTGATTCTGGGCGAGGGCAGCAATGATAAAGAGAGCCGTTGCGGTCGTGCTCATGAAGTTTTTTCCTTGGTTTGGTTGGCGTCGTCTTGCTCAACCAACTCGGTGAGCTTCCGTTTGAATTCGTCGAAGAAGGCGGTGAGAACCTCAAACTTGCACATCACGAGCCCCTCATGGACGGGGTCTTTCATGATGAGGAGCTTGTCTCCTGGGTTGATTCCCAGTTCGGCACGCGCTTCGGCGGGGATGACAATCTGCCCTCGCTCGCCAACGGTGGCGGAACCGTAGAAGAAGTCCAGCACTTCATACTTTTCACACTTTTCCGCGAGATCATGCGGAACTTCCGCATCCTACCAGAGACGGAAGGTATGGTCGTGAGGACGTAGGTCGCCGATGACAGTCCTGAGTGAATCGCTTTCCCGCATCCCGCGCGTGGGAGGCGCGATACTGCTGTATACGATGTGGACACTGCCCACAGTTGCAGTATCGCAGACATTTTTACCTGCCCGGAACTTTCGGTCCCCGAATTTGACCGTTCTGCGACCACCGGCGCTGGGGGAATCCCTGAAATCAGGGGAGTCTCAATGGCAGTTTCATCTCGGGATCGGCAACGAGATGCGCACTCGCGCTGCGGCATTTGAGGATGGCGAGACGTGGCGAATCTCGGGGCTTTACCGCACGAAGGATCGACACGGCAACGAATGGATTGCCGAGCTTCCCTTGATCCACAAAGGCGGCGGAGTGCTCGATCCTGTGATTGACTGGTGGCACCGGGTGGTCGATTTTGGGATCGAAAATCGGCGATTCATCCCCTACGGCGGGTTTGCATCCTCGTACCGCCGGGCCGGAGGAGGACGGGTTGATTTCGGCAGTGGCACGGGGTGGGGGGATCTGACGCTGGGGTACGGGCGATCCACGTCTGCTGGTGAAATTCGTGCCTGGCTCAAGGCGCCGACGGGCAACCCCAACACGCTCTTCGGCAGCGGATCGTGGGATGCAGCGGTGAGTTGGGAAAGAACTTGGAAGCTGGGGCCGGTCTGGACGGTTGGTGCCCAAGGGGCCTTAATCTGGCAAGGCAACGCTCCCCGAGGGCTCCAGGCCCGGGGGCGAGCGGCTCAGGCGCAACTCTTCGCGGCGCATGGTTTAGGGGGAAACCGCTGGCTCATCACCCAGTGGACGAGCGAAAGTTCAGCCTGGCGGCTCGGCGACGCCCGACTCGACCGAGACCACCGGATTTTCACGTTTGCGTACCAATGGCGCGATTCGTCGGGAGAGTGGTCGGCCTATCTGAGCGAGGATGGCGATTTCAACTGGCTCGTTTTCCCCGGCGGCGCAAGTGTCGGAGCCGATATTGCGCTGGGGCTCGTCTTCCGCACGAAGAAATTCTAACGGGAGGCAAAAAAGAGAACCCCCGAGTCGATGACTCAGGGGTTCGGTTGACTTGATGCGGTCAAGCCTTAGGCTTCGGCGCTGTAGACGCTGACGCGTCGTCGCTCTTTCGGGCCTTCGAACTTGACTTCGCCGTTCACGAGCGCAAACAGGGTGTGGTCGTTGCCGATGCCGACGTTGGTGCCGGGATAGAACTTGGTTCCGCGTTGGCGAACCAGGATCATGCCGGGCTTGACGACTTCGCCGCCGAAGCGCTTGACGCCGAGGCGATTGGAATTCGAATCGCGACCGTTCTTAGATGAACCTTGACCTTTTTTATGTGCCATGTCTTACTTCCCTGCCTTCACTTCGGTGATTCGAAGGATGGTTTGCGGTTGTCGGTGGCCCCAGCGCTTGCGCACATTCTTCTTGGCCTTGTAGTTGAAGGCGTTGATCTTCTTCGCCTTACCTTGTCGCACGATGGTGGCCGCGACGGTAGCGCCCTTCACGAACGGGCTACCGAGCGTGACTTTCTCGCCATCGCACACCATCACCACTTCATCGAGAGTAACGCTGGTACCGGCATCGCCTTCCAGCTTCTCCACGGTGATCAAATCGTCTTTCTCGGCCTTGTACTGCTTGCCGCCGGTCTTCACAATTGCATACATCAGAGGTCAACCTCCGCGCCTGACGGTCTGAGCCGAGCCTGCTCACGCACGTCTTCGCAAGAGTCAATTATGGCGGCTCCTGTGCTGGATCGGCAACGGCGACCCAGTGGATCGGGCCATAGGACCGCCCACTTTCTCCCACTTCTGTCCTAGGCGGACTCTAATTTTGACCGGTGGTCGGCGCAAGTCACCCGATTTCGCCCCGCGTGTTTGGATTGATAGAGGGCTTCGTCGGCGGATTTTAAGAGAGTTTCGGCTGATCGACCGTGTTCAGCGAACAGGGCCACGCCAAAGCTGGCGGTGATCTTCTTGTGCCGACCGGCAGGCGTGACGTAAGGAATGGACTCGATGGCCTTCCGGCATCGCTCCGCCACATCCATCGCCTCTTGGTAGCGGGCACCAGGGAGAAGCAAGGTGAACTCTTCCCCTCCATAGCGGGCGGCAAGATCTCCAGAGCGGACGGACTTCACCAGCGTATGGGCGACCTTCTTCAGGACGTCGTCGCCGGCATCATGCCCTTCCTCCTCGTTAAATTTCCTGAAGTGATCCACGTCGATCATCACGGCGGCAAATCCACCGGATGACCGCACCGACTCTTTGAGAAGCCGGGAAAGGAAATCTTGCATCGTGCGGTGGTTGGAAATTCCGGTAAGAGGATCGGTGGTGGCGAGTCGCTCAACGCTCTCGAACGCCTGCGCCGAGCGCAGAGCCAATGAAACCTGCTCGGCCAAGGTGATGTGGATGGCGCGATCGGCGACGAAGAATGGATCAGCAGGCCCTGACCAGAGCTCGAGCACGCCCAGCAGAGTATCCCCGCTGTGAAGCGGCAAAAGGGCTCGGTGCCCTTCCGGATGCTCCCACCATTGGGCGAGAGGATGGAGCATGAATTTGCTGAGATGCTGATCGGGCATCTGCCGTTCGTTGGGAGCCGGGCCGGTTCGGGCGAGATCGCCGAGGCCCGCGCCACCCACTTCCCACACTTTGACGCAGGCCAGATCAAGCGCCCCCTTGATGGCAAACGCAACCTGAAGGCACATCGGCTGGGCGGTGGAGTGCATCGTCAGGGCGCGACCGACGCGTTTGAGAGCTTGCGCCTCTCGGTAAACAGGATCATTCCGGGTGTTCTCCGCCACAGGGAGCTCGAACAGCAGAATCCAAACTGATTTGGCGAAAGGCGTTGCATGCACCGCCCATCCTTCTCCCGTCGCTGAGCATGGGCCGGTTTGTCGGGCGCGCTGCGCAACTTCGCCCAAGAGACTTGCAAGGGTGTGATCGTGGAGAACTTCCAGCGGAAGGGTGCCGGAGGATTGCCCGATCCGCCCATCCAGCATGACCTCGATGAGGCCCACTGCCATTCCGTCCGGGATCGCGCCATCGGCATAGGAGACCCCTTGGGTTTTTGGCGACCATAGCCGGGAAAGTGCAGTGAAAAGTGAACGCAACGAGTTAGGCCCTCCTTCTCATTGTCGGAGCAAGAATCACAAAAGTGACAGAGCTCGGTAAGAACGTTCCGCGTTTTATCGCGTCTACGACTATGTGAAGAGAGTTTCTCCTGGTGTTTGGGCCGTGCTGTTTGGCCTTGCGATCATTGCCGGATGCGGCGGTGGGGGCGGTGGCATCGGCACGACGGGAGGCGGCCTCTCGGGCGCACCACTTGGCCCCTGCTCGGTGACCACCTCGCCGGGAACGGTGCTCTATTCAACCACCTGGGGTAATTCCGGTGGAGATGCGAGCCAAGTCATTCAGGTGATTGATTCCGATGGGTTCGTTCTCCGATCCGACTCGGTGAATCGGGGAGGCGTAGTGGCGTCGAATGTGACGCTTTCGAACTTGGCGGCTGGGGTTCATCAGGCTCGCGCCCTCCTCTATTCCGGGCCGAACGCCACAGGGACGCTGCTGGGCGAAGCCCGGATGGTCGTGGATTTGTGTTCAGCCGGCCCTGGTGGCGCAGCCGTCAATGTTTCAACCCACGGATCCCTGCCGCCCCTCGGCGTGAGAGTCTCGGCAAACGGTCTCTCGGTTCCACAGGAGAGGATCATCCAATACGTGGGGACGGGATTCAATGGCAGCTTCGCGACGTTCCTCCCCACCAATGGCATCACGTGGACGGTGAATGGCGGGGTCGGCACGGTGAATGCGAGCGGCCGGTTTACCGCGACCACGGTGGGAGCCGGAAGCATCCAGGCAACGATCCCGAGCGCGAGCGTCACCGGGCTCAGCTCGGTTACGGTCACCCAGAAGCAGATCACCCAAACCAAGTGGACGGTTCTCGTGTACATGAACGCGGCGAATGACTTGTTCAGCTTCAGTGATGGAGACGTGAACGAGATGGAGCGAGTCGCCAGCAATCCAAATGTTCGATTCGTGGTTCAGTGGAAGCAAAGCCGGGATGCTTTCGGTGGTTCCTCGTTTGATGGGGTTCGCCGGTATCTGGTGAAGCCGGATACGACGTCGAATATCCAGAGCGAACTGGTGCAGAGCAACGTCAGCGACGCTTTCGGCAACCCGCTCGACATGGGCTCGCCGCAGACTTTGCGTGACTTCATCACGTGGGGCAAGGCCAACTATCCGGCGGATCGCTATGTGCTGGTGCTGTGGAATCACGGAAACGGATGGCGACGCTCGCCCGATGGTCAGCCGACCAGCCGAGCCTTCAGCTACGACGATCAGTACGGGACATCCATCAAAACCTGGCAGACCGATGCCGCCCTCAGCGGCCAGAAGTTCGACATCATCGCCTGGGATTGCAGTCTGATGCAGATGCTCGAAGTCGCCTACGAAACCAAGGAATACGCCGACTTCATCGCAGGGAGCGAAGAAAGCCCGCCGGGCGAAGGCTATCCCTACGACCTGGTGTTCGCTGGCTTCCGCGACAACCCCGACGCCACAACTCGGAATCTGAGCAAGGGTTTTGTGGATGGGATGCTGAATCACCCGCCCTACGTCACCCGCAAGATCACCCAGAGCGTGATAGAGACGGCGAAGTTGCCCGATCTGGCGGCTTCGGTGAGCACGCTGGGCCAGCAGCTCAGCGCGAATCTGGGATCGGTGACCTCAGCGGTTCAGAGTGCCAGGAGCACTTCTCAAAGTTTCTCGCCGACTACCACCCGGGTGTACCGAGATCTGATTGATCTGTGCACGATTCTGGAGGCCAACAGCTCGGTTCCTCTGGCGGTGAAGACCGCGAGCGCGGACGTACGGGCGAAAGCAGCAGCGGCGATTGTTTGGGAAGGTCACAACGCCAATTCAGCCAACAGCCGAGGGGTCAGCATCGACTTTTCGAGCAGTGCCACGTTCACAGGCTCGACACGAAGTGACTACCTGCAGCTCAAGTTCGCTTCGGACACGCTGTGGGACGAGTTCCTGAGCGTGGCTCCGTGATGCTCGATTCTCTCGCCGAGAAACTATCCACCCAACCGCGCCGAGTCTTTCTGATGGATGGGCTCGGCGCGGTGATCAGTGCCTTGGCGTTGGGTGTGGGGTTACCGGCGATCCAGCCGCTGATCGGGATGCCGCGCGAGGTGCTCTTGTTCCTCGCGGCGATCCCTGCGGGATTTGCGATTTATTCGTTCGGCTGCGCCGCCCGATTGCCGGTCAAGTGGCCGAATTGGCTTCGCGGGATTGCCATGCTGAACGCGGCCTACGCCGGATTGAGCGTCGCCCTGCTGGCGGCCCATGCCGCGCAGATTCAGCCTCTGGGGTGGGCGTATTTTGTCGGAGAAATTCTGTTGCTGTCGGGCCTCGCTCCGCTGGAATGGAAGGTCGCGGCTCGGGGCTGAGAAGTCCGATTCTCAAAATGGGAAACGGGCCGGTGGGCGAAACCGGCCCTTGGGCTGGAGGGTTGTGTTCGCCAGAGCGACTGGGCAGGTCAACTCTGGTTGGGTTGTCTGGCGCTGCCAGAGCAGCATCCGAGTAATGGATTCCTTAACATGTGGGCGGGTGGCCCTGGGGAATTACGAGGGGTGACTTTTTCCGGCACGATTGCCGTCGCAGGTTTGCTGGCTGGTAGGAAGGTCGGGGTGTTCCGGCAGAGTGGGTGCCCCGATCCCTTCAGGGTCGGGTAGCGCAGCTTTCCGTATGCATTCGGTTCAGGGTTGTCGTCCAGTCTCCGCTGACTTGCTTCTGAGTTCTCGTCGCCGCACCTTCTCGCTGCTCCCCGCCGCCCTGGGCAGAGGCCTTTGTTGCGTGTTTGGGTCTTGCGCGGCGCTCTCTGAAAGGCCGAGGGATTGGCCTTGGGCAGGGCGGCGAGGAGAATCGCAACGGGACCCCACGGCGAGAGAGGCTGGGCTATGCCATAATTGAGGGCCCAATGTCGTGCGTCAGGCTCCCTGACCAGGCGCGCACGTGTGAGATTCGAGACCAGATATGAGCGAATTTGATAAAGAACCCCAGGATCCAATGTCCGATAAGGGCATGGTGGATGCCAACGACGGTCGCAATGAAGGCCGTCCCCGCGGTCGAAAGAAGCGCAAGGTCAGCTACCTGACCCTGAACAAGATCGACCATGTTGATTTCAAGGATCTTTCGATCCTCCAGCGATTTATGACCGAGCGCGGCAAGATCACCCCGGCTCGTCAGAACGGCAACACGGCCAAGCAACAGCGCATGATCTGCAATGCGATCAAGCGAGCACGCGAAATGGCTCTGATCCCGTTCGTCGTGATCGAAACCACCGACTCCGGTCCGCGACGCCGCCCAATGGGCGACCGTCCGGAACGCGGCGAGCGTGGCGAGCGCGGCGAACGAGCCGAGCGCTAATCCCCCCGGTCATCTAACCGTACCAAGACTCAGGGAAACCAAATCCCCTCCAACTCTTCGAGAGTGGAGGGGATTTTTTTCTTCGGGCCTATCACGGTTTGTCAGACAGAATCCAGGCGTCGCAAGATGCAGACTTCACCAGATCCCCCGTGAAGTCAAAACGACAACTGTATCCATCGGTTCGCCGACGCAAGACGCTTCGGATCTGAATCGCAGCGTAAAGACCAGTCTCATCCAACACAACAGGGATATCCAACGCCGAGAGTTGCCTCTTCAGGTTGGCGGAGCTGAGTGGACTGAGGGCATAATCGCGAAATCCGAGCACCAGGAGTGCCTCATGCTGGATGCTGTACTTATCTGAGATCGCAAGACCTTGCAGGCCAACTGCCCCCCATCCGCCGAAGACTGAGAGCAGGCTGAGGCACAGAGCTCCAATCCGGATGTGTCGAGGCTGAAGTCGTCCCAGGGCGCCCTAATCGACCTTCAGGCTTCGGAGCCAGGACAGAACTTCTCTGAAGCTGACATAGAGAATGCCCCAGGCAGCGGAAAGACCGATGACGACACTGAGGGCGTACAGGGCTGGAAAGTCGATGACATCCATGAACGGCCTCAGACCGACAATCTCTGCCCAGAAGACAGCGGCCAATTGCGCGCCGAGGAGCACAGCTCCTGCCTGCATGAGAAATCCTCGGAAGCTCGAAAAACGACACACCCAACCCAAAAGGCACCCCACGATCATCAAAGCGTACTGCTGGGGGCCTGCTCGCTCGACCCAATCCGCTCCGACCAAGAGTTGGGCCACTGGATGCAGCCAGCCAGGCGCATCTTCGAGGTGGCGGGCCGGAAGGAGCGCGCACCCTGAGACGAACGTACCAAAGGCGAGCCCCCTGATCAGGTCGATTCCAACCCGTCGGGCAGTCTTGCGCCGCTCTTCATCCACCATTTGAACCAGGCTTTCGCTGGCGGGATACTGTTCGAATGATGTTGCTGGCATGGATCGAGCCTGAATCTCCTGATTCTCTGACAGCATGTCGAGACGATCGGGCTGACCCAAACGAATGTCATTGCCCCAGAAGAGCTTCATAGCCGAAACTCCGAAGACGGACGGGGCCAGTAACGGTTGAGGCTCCGGAGGAGCACTGATCCAACCCCCATCCAAAAGAGCCCGATCGAGAGTAACGAAAGGCTCACGATGAGATCAGAAAAGTCATAGAACGGCATCGAAGCTCCTGCAAATTCGGAAACCAGCTCGACTCTCAGGAAACCCGTAGCGACGATGCTTGCCATGATCAGACTCGCTGTCTGAAGCAGGCCGGATTTCCATGAAGACCATCGGTTCGGCGTGATCAGGACGACGGCAAGTGCATAGAAGCCGACCGTTGACCAGGTCAGTCGGTCGTTCACCTGTCCTCCATTCAAGAACTGGATGAGCGGTTTGAACCATTCCGGGGCCTCTTCCCACATGACGACAACAGAGGCGGCGTCCAGAAAGAGGAATGTTAAGAGCGCACCATGGAGACCACCTCGGAGAACATCTGATCCGATTGGAAGCCAAGCTACTCGCGTTCCACGCCTGCTCCGATTGCCTTGCCCGACCTGATCCATCGCGTCTCCTAGGAGTTCAGACAATCTCTGAGTCCAGACCATTCCCGGACTATTCGCTGGAACGCCAACTTGATCGAATCCCTACACCAAGCCCACGCGGAGGAGGTCTTTGAGCATGAGAAGGCCGACGACTTGGCCAGCTTCCAAGACCGGCATTTCTCCAATCTTCCGAGGGTAGTTCTGGAAGAACTCCAGGGCCTCAAACGCCAACAAGTCTGGCGAAGTTGTGGCTCCGCCGGTGCTCATCAAGTCAGCGGCCGTGCCTTCGTGAACCGAATGTCCTCCCACAATCCACCGGCGGAGGTCGCCATCGGAGACGAACCCGAGCAACCCGCCGGCAGAATCCACCACACAGGCACCGCCGGCGCCCGCTTGGGTGATCAATCGCAGGAGATCGGCGAGAGGAGTCTCCGGAGCCACGACAGGGGCATCGTCGCCGCTGCGCATCACATCCCGGACGGTGAGGAGAAGCCGCTTCCCCAGCGCGCCGGCAGGATGGAATTGGGCGAAGTCTTCGCGGGTGAAAGCGCGCCGCTCCATCACCGCGACGGCAATGGCATCGCTTGCCGCCAGCATCACGGTGGTCGAGGTGGTGGGAGCCAGGTTATTCGGGCAGGCTTCGCGATCCACGGCAACGTTGATCACCAAATCAGCCGCTCGACCCGCTGAACTCTCGGGACGACCGGTGACGATCACGGTCTTCGCCCCGATTTTGCGGAACGAAGGAAAGAGCCGCACCACTTCGTCGGTCTCGCCGCTGTAGCTGTAGGCCAACAACACATCCCCCTCCGTCACCATGCCGAGGTCTCCATGAACCGCCTCGGCGGCGTGAAGAAAGAAGGAGGGCGTCCCCGTGGAAGCGAAAGTCGCCGCCGTTTTCGCCGCAATGTGGCCACTCTTGCCGATTCCGCAAGTCACGACCCGGCCCTTGCACTCAAGAATCCAGTCGATGAGGGTGTCGTAAGCAGCGTCGAGCCGATCGGCGAGGGCAAGTATTGCCGCAGCCTCTTCAGCGAGCACTCGGCGGAGTCCCGGTTGACCCGCTGACCTCACGGAAGCGCCCCCATGATCCTTTTCCCGAACAGTGAACACACCCACTCTTTCGCGATCTTCGCGGTTTCTCCTGCTTCGTCCGTCATCGGATTGACCTCGACCACGTCCAGCCCAGCCAGCTTGTACGGGCGACTCGGGTCGTTGAGCAGACTGTGCAGGCGCTCGGCGAGGAAGTGGCCTTCGCGGTAGGTCAGGCCCCCGTAAACCGCCGTTCCGGTGCCAGGGGCATGAAGAGGATCGAGCGAATCAACGTCAAAACTGATCCACAACCGGGTGGCTCCGGTGCGCACAAGCCAGGCGTCGATCTCGTCGATCACCCCGGCGATCCCACGATCGTCGATCTGGTGCATGGTCCAGGCAGTGGTCGATTGGAGCTTTTGGTAGTTGCCCACCTCACCCGAGTCCACATCGCGTAGCCCCACCCAGCCGGTTCGGTCGTGCCGTACGCCGCCCTCTGGGACAACCTCGTCGAGGATGGTTTGCCAGGCATCCCATCCCGATTGCCGCGCGGCGAGCGACCAACTGGAGCCAGTTGGGCGCGAAGTCGGGCGATCTCCGGAGCTCAGGCGCGTGAGAGCCGCGACAGGCATGCCGTGGACGTTCCCGCTCGGACTGGTGGCCATGGTGTTCAGATCCATGTGGGCATCAATCCACAAAACGGCGAGGTTCTCGGTGCCGTAGTGCCGCAGGGCACCGGAGATCGAGCCAATGCTGAGGCTGTGATCCCCGCCGAGGACAAGGGGGAGATTCCCGCGCTCCAGGCTCGCGACGACCGCATCCGAAACCGCTCGATAGGCTTCAACCGCATGGCGCACCTTGGTGGAGTAGTCGGTCGGCGACTCGTGAAGCATGTCGAGAGCATCACTATCCGCGCACACCTCCACATCCAGTTCATGCAAGGCCGAAACGAGGCCGAGCATCCGCACGGCCGCCGGGCCGAGACGACTTCCCACTGCCGCGCCGCAGAGGTCAAAAGGAGCACCGATGATCTCGACCATAGAACATTCATTCTACTAGGGGATGAGGAGGCAGGATCGCCGGGCCCGAGGCTGGCGAGGGCCAGCCTGTAGAATCGCACCGTGGCGACGAAGATCGGAGTCTTGGCGGTTCAGGGCGATTTCAGCAAGCACATCGAGGCTTACGAGTCGGCCGGTGTGCCTGCTCACTCTTTGCGCGAGGTGCGAACGGTTGAAGACCTGGCGGAAGTGGATCGCCTCACGATCCCTGGGGGCGAGAGTTCCACGGTGGGGCTCCTGCTGGAGCGCTACGGTCTCGGCCCGGCGATCATCGAGCGCGCCTCGGCCGGGATGCCGGTATGGGGCACCTGCATGGGCATGATCTTGATGGCAAGTGACGTCGAAGACCGGGAGCAGTATCGCCTCGGACTGCTCGATATCACGGTGCGCCGGAACGCCTTCGGTGCGCAGGTGCATAGCTTTGAAGACGAAGTCGGGGTCGCTGGCTTGGATCAACCGGTGATGGGGGTGTTCATCCGCGCCCCGATTGTCACCCGCGTCGGCCCGGGGGTCGAGGTGCTCTCGACCTACGACGACAAAGTGGTGGGCGTCCGCTCAGGATCCTGTCTCGGAACCTCATATCACCCTGAGCTCACCTCCGACACCCGTTTGCACGAGTGGTTCCTGACGTTCTAGTTGAGCCCCGGACAAAGGAA
>Ga0209572_1001267_pt1 | contig 19305 bp, 18 predicted proteins | sample EBPBio232012_DNA_FD_185867 | JGI IMG/M metagenome (GOLD analysis project Ga0209572, IMG submission 185867) | Wastewater treatment Type I Accumulibacter community from EBPR Bioreactor in Madison, WI, USA - Reactor 1_1/23/2012_ DNA (SPAdes)... | ecosystem: Engineered > Bioreactor > EBPR >...
TTAAAATTATGGTACAAATATAATAAATAATTATTGATAAACAATAAATATTTATTTTTTAACATTTTATTTTTGTTGTTTTAAAAATATTGTAAAATAGAAATTAATTCCAAGCTAGCTATTTATTGACAAATTAACTTTATTAAAGTTATTGTTTTATGATTTTAGTTGTAAATTTTTTTATTTCGTTTTTGAATTCTACTACTAAAATGTATATACCTTTTGAAATTTTTGAAGTATTTATATTCTTTTCTTTTGTTTCAATAATTATTTTTCCATCTGTCCCAATGATTAACACATTTTTTATTTCTTTATCAGTAGTTATGTTTAATATCTCGTTAATTGGATTATTTATCTTTAGTTTAGTATTTTCAAAATCTACAGTTGATAAATTTTGGTCTACATATCGCATTAAATAATGTCTTTTTGTTGTCCCATTTAAATATTCACCTGATACTAATATTTTTCCATCTAATTGAATATTTATACTTTCGCAAACTTCTTGAATACTATTAGTGTTTTCTATTTTATATCCATTTCCATTGAAGTTAGTATCTAAAGTACCATTTTCATTATACTTTAGTATAATTAAGTTGTCGAGAGCATTTGAAACTATAGTTGTGCCTCCAAAATAATATTTGTTATTATTATAGATTGTTGGTACTATTAATGTTTGGAAATTATTGAAACTAATAAATCCATTTGAACCAAAACTTGTATCTATTTGTCCGTTAGTATCTAATCTAAAAGCATCAAATAAAAAGGCTGGATTGCTATTGAAGTTAAGTTTCTCAATCAAAAATCTTCCAAGATTATCTTGTTCGATATATTTACTTTCAAAATTAGAATAAGGTAAATTAATAACCATATTGCCATTAGTTCCAAAAGTATTATCCAATGTTCCATTTAGGTTAAATTTTTCTATAGTATAACTATTTGAACTAAATTTAAATCCGATTATTTTGTTATCATTACTAATGAAAATATATTTAGAAATTATATTTGAAACAATTCCATTAATACCAAAAGTAGTATCTGTTGTTCCATTTGGTAATAATTTTTTTAGAAAAGAATTTGGATTTTGAAAGTATCTAACAATAACACTTCCATCACTTAAAAGTATTAAATTATTATTTGAAAAACTTATATCACTTTCCCACGGAAAAATGTTAGTTCCAATTTCAACTTCACCATTTATTCCGTAAGTATTGTCAATAATTCCATTTTCTGAATACTTAATTACTTTAACTGGATTATATCCTCCATAAACTAAAATGGAATTATCATTTAATATTTTTGTTGAAATCTGATAATTACCTTGCATATTTGGTAAAACAAATCCATTTACACCAAAACTTGTATCAATAGTTCCGTTGGAGTTTATCCGAGTAATAAATACTTCATTGTTGTTTGTTCCGTTAATTTTTGTACTAATAAAAATAATTTTCCCATTTGTTAGTAAAATACTTTTTGAAATATCATTTCCTGAACTATTAAAAGGCATTTCTGTTATTCCATTTGTACCAAATGAGGTATCAATTATAACATTTTGAGCTTTTGAAAGAGCAAAAAATAATAAGAAGACTAGACATAAATTAACTTTTTTCATAACACCTATTAATATTTTTTTAAATGAATGCCAAATATAAAAAAAATCCCCAGTTTTGAACTGAGGATTTCTATATTAAGCTTCTTCAAGCACGCGATTTGGGTCGTAACCAAATAGCTTATGTTGTTTTATTAATTCGGCTGTACCTTCTGGTAACATTCTTTCCCAACCAGGAATTCCGGTGCTTATCATTCTTAAAACTTCTCTTGAGAATATTTTTAGATTTTCAGGATCATAAACTGGTACATCAACAACTTTTCCGTTGTAAGCGAAGAATTTGTACAATTCTTTCATTCTAGGATGTACTTTCAAGTTTTGTGAAGTAATGATTTCGCCATTTTCTTCCATTGGATACAGATATACTTTTAAGTCTCTATAGAATAATTTTCCAAAAGCTTCTAGGATTCCACCACTCAAATGTCTGTAGTATTTCTCGTCAAAAATATCAACCAAATTGTTTACTCCCATAACCAATCCCATACGAGCTTTAGTATAACTAGAGAAATATTCAACCACTTTATAATATTCTTGGAAGTTAGAAATCATAACGGTTTGTCCCAACGAACAAAGCAATTCGGCTCTATCCATAAAGTCACGTTCGTCAATTTCTCCTTCAGAACGTAAGTTGGAAAGTGTAATTTCAAAAATTACAAACGTATTGTCTTTTTCAACTTTATTTTCTTCCACAAACATTTCAAGAGATTTCTCATACATGTCCATATTTACCTTAGTAACCGGACGGAAACTTCCTCTTAATGCTAAAATATTTTTCTTATAAAGAACCGCTGCTGGAAGTATGTTTTTTCCATCTGGACCAAACATCACGGCATCCGTCATTCCATTTTTAACCAATTGTAAACTCATCAAACGATTGTCAACATTAGCAAAACGTGGTCCTGAGAAGTTGATAGTATCAATTTCTAATTGGTCTTTGTCTAAGTGGTCATACAAATAACGTAATAATTTTTTTGGATCATTGTATTTGTAAAACGCACCATATATTAAATTCACACCAAGAATACCAAGGGTTTCTTGTTGTAAACGAGCATCAGTTTCTTTAAAACGAATGTGAAGTATAATTTCGTTGTATTCTTCGTCTGGTTCGATTTGGTATTTTATTCCAACCCAACCATGACCTTTAAATTGCTTAGCAAAATCAATAGTTGCCACAGTATTTGCATAACTAAAGAACATTTTGTTAGGATGTTTTTCTCTATCCAAACGTTTTTCAATTAAGTCAACTTCATGCGTAAGCATTTTTTTAAGACGACTTTCTGTTACATAACGACCATCGCCTTCAATACCATAAATAGCATCACTAAAATCTTTATCGTAAGCCGACATTGCCTTTGCAATTGTTCCAGAAGAACCTCCAGATCTAAAAAAGTGACGAACAGTTTCTTGCCCGGCGCCAATTTCAGCGAATGTTCCATAAATATTTTCGTTCAAATTAATTCTAAGCGCTTTGTCTTTTATAGACGGAATTTGCTCAATTACTTTGTCTCCTTTTAACTTAATATCTAATCCGTTATTTCCCATAATCATTATTATACATTGCAAAGTTACTAAAACGATTGCGGTATTAAAAGATAAATAGTTCTATTTTTGTAGAAAATTAACATCTAATACTTTTTTATAAAAAGTATAACAAAAATCGTGCTAAATGAAGGTTTATTTTTTAGGAACAGGAACTTCGCAAGGTATTCCAGTAATTGGAAGTCATCATTCGGTATGTTTGAGTGACGATTTGAAAGACAAACGTTTACGTGTTTCTGTTTGGGTTCATGACGACAAAAACTCTGTAGTTATTGATTGTGGTCCCGATTTTAGACAACAAATGTTAATTTCTAAATGCACAAAAATTGATGCTATTTTATTCACGCACGAACATTCTGATCACACTGCCGGAATTGATGATATTCGTCCGTTTAATTTCCGACAAGGAGAAATTCCTATTTATGCGCACGAACGTGTAATTAAAAATCTGGAAAAAAGATTTGATTATGTGTTCGAAACAGAGAATAAATATCCAGGAGCTCCATCTGTAAAAGCTATTGAGGTTTCTAATAATAAAGATTTTGTTATAGGTAATTTTAAAGTTTCACCAATCGATGCAATGCATGGAAATTTACAAGTTTTTGGTTTCAGAATAAATGATTTTGCCTATTTAACAGATGTGAAAACTATTTCTTCGGATGAAGTTGAAAAAATAAAAGGAGTGAAAGTATTGGTTATTAATGCCTTGCGAGAAGAACCACATCATTCACATTTTAGTTTGCAAGATGCATTAGATTTTGTAACTTTGGTACAACCTGAAAAAACTTATTTGACGCACATAAGTCACTTATTAGGTTTTCATGAAGAGGTGCAAAAAAAGTTGCCAAAGAATGTTTTTTTGGCTTATGATAATTTAGAAATTTTAATATAGAATGAAAAGACAATTGTATTTGTATTTATTTATTTGTTCGGCTTTAATTGCTGCATTTACTTATATGTATTACAACAAACAAATGGCTCATGAAAAGAGCATTAGTTTATCAAATGAAAAAAGTGCAAAAGACACTATCAATCTTTTAATCAATCAGTTGAGTGATGCAGATAGTTTTTCACTTGAAAAGAATGAATACGCACAAAACTATTTTGAGGGTAAAGATGTAACTAAATTAGTTCCTCAAATTAGAGAGGCATTGTTAGCTTATAATGATAAACCTGAAGGCAATATCTATACTGGTCAAGAAAAATTAGGTGCACAAAAATTCATCATCAATAAAATAAAAATATTAAATCATCGTTGGATAATAGCCAACTATAGTGATGGAACCTATTGGGGCGATGTAATGTTGAAGTATTTCATAGATGAAACCGGAAAGGTAACTTTTCAAGTTATGGATAGCTTTATTTATCCAAAAGAAGAATATTAAATAATATCATATGATTAAAAATATAACCACTTTAGTTCTTTTGTTGATTGTTTTAGTTTCTTGCAAACAGCAAGATGATGCTATTCAAGATGAGACAAAAACTCAACCAAAAGATTCAACAATAGTAGGAGCAGATCAAGATGAAAATGGATGTTTGGCATCTGCTGGATATACTTGGTCTAAATTGAATAAGGAATGTGTTAGAGCATTCACAGGAATTCAATTAAATCCATCGGATGATATTGCTACAGAAGATGTAACGCTTTGTGCTTATGTGCTTTTTAATGATAATGGAGATAAAGCTGAAGTATTTATGCCAGACGAAAAGTCATTCATTTTAACAAGAAGTGCAGAAGGAAAACCATGGATTTTTGAAGATTATCAATTGGTGCCATGGAAAGGTTATGTGCTCAAAAAAGCAGGTGTAACTATTTATTCTGGTGATGGTGAAATTGGAAATAAAGTTACCGGAAGCGATAATCCAGAAGAAGGTGAATAAATTATTACTATAGATTTAAATAAAAAATGGCTCGTTTTAATGAGCCATTTTTTTTATCTGTTTTGTAACCAATTTTTAAAATCGAAGAAATTTTGTGGTGCAACACCATGTCCAACAGGATATTCTTTATATACAATATCAATTCCAAGTTCTTTAAGTTTTGGAATTGAATTTCTTGCCCAATCTACAGGAACAACTTGATCTACTGAACCGTGAGAAGCAAATATTTTTAACTTAGATAAATCATTTTCTTTGAAATTATCTATAGCAATTTCTTCATTAAAATAACCACTCATTGCAACGACATGTTGTACTTTTTGAGGATAAGAAACAGCGATGGAATAACTCAAAATGCAACCTTGACTAAATCCAATAAGTGTTACATCATTGGCATCAATAGCATAATTTGCAACTAATTCATCTATAAATGTAGCTATCAAATCTCTTGATTGTTGTGCCTGACCGATGTCTGAAAATTTGTTTTCATCGGCATCAAAGTTAATAGCATACCAAGCATAGCTTCCATACATCATATCGTATGGTGCACGTGCAGAAACTATATAATATTCCTCTGGTAATTCTGATGCAAAAGAGAATAAATCTTCCTCGTTACTTCCATATCCATGAAGTAAAAGCAGTAATGGATTTTTGTCTTTTTTTATTTTGGGTTCACGAACTAAGTGATGTAATGTCATTATATAAAATTAAATATTTTTAAACCATTTTTGAAACAATCCACCAAGTAATGGTAATTTGATAGTTTCACCGCGAGCAGCTGTAAAAATTCCATAAATCGTTAATACAGAAATAAAAATCCACATTGGTGCTGCAACCATAATGCTTTCAAAATGACTTATTGAAATACCCAAAACTACAAATGTTAAGGTCAACCCTAATCCTTGTCTAATATGAAACGAAGCAAACGGATTTTTGTTTTCCGAATTCATTGATAGTGCAATTAAAACACCAATTATCAGAATGTAACTAGTGATTGCAGTTGATTTTCCTTCATCAATTGTTTTCTTGTCCATTAAGCTAAAACTAATTTATTGTTGTTGTAAATTCCAATTACTTTTCCTTTCATTTTTGTTCCAAGAAAAGCACTATTTTTTGATTTTGATAAAATATGATCTTTAGTAAAAATCCATTCAGTATCTGTAGTAAATAAAGTGATATTGGCTTTATTTCCTTCTGCTATTTCTGTTTGATTTAGATTAAAAATAGTACTACTTGAAGTAAGTTTTTCTACTATTTTTTCTAATGGTAAAACGGTTAACAATGCTCCAAAAGCACTTTCTAAACCAATAGTTCCGTTTTTAGCCAAATCAAATTCCATTTTTTTGTGTTCAATATCCATCGGATTGTGGTCTGATGTTATCGTATCAATAGTATTATCTAAAATTCCAGAAATTAAAGCGATTCTATCATTGTCTGTTCGCAATGGTGGTGCAACTTTAAATCGAGTATCAAATCCTTCTAATTTTTCATCCGTTAGTACCAAATTATGAACGGCAACACTACAGGTAACTTTTAGCCCTTTTGCTTTAGCATTTCGAATAAGTTCTACCGATTTTGCTGTTGAAATGGTTGGAATATGTAATTTTCCACCGGTATATTCAAGTAAAAACAAGTTTCGAGCAACAATCAATTCTTCAGCAAGGTTAGGGATTCCTTTCAAACCTAATCTAGTTGATACAATTCCTTCATTTACAACGCCGCTTCCTTTTATTTTTTCATCTTGACAAAAAGCGATTACCAAGCTGTCAAAATCTTGAACGTATTGCAATCCAATTTTTAGCAAATTAGCATTAGACAAACTTTTTCCATAATCACCAAAGGCAATCGCTCCAGCATTTTTCATGTCATAAAGTTCGGCTAAATCGGTTCCTTCGCTATTTTTTGTTAAAGCACCAATCGGAAATAAATCTGTTGCAGTATCGTTAGCTTTTTGTTTTACAAATAAAATCTGTGATTGGTTATCAAGAATTGGAGCAGAATTTGGTTGAAGCGCTACAGCAGTAAAACCACTTTTTGCAGCTACATTCAATCCGTTAGCAATAGTTTCTCTATCTTCAAAACCTGGTTCTCCAAAAGAAACACTACTATCAAACCATCCTTGAGAAAGATGTAAATTAGATTGTTTTATTTCTTTATAATCATCAGAAGGCGAGAGTTTGGTTCCTATTTTTTCTAAGATTCCATCATTGATTTTTACATCAACTACCTGATTGTGAAACGGACTTTTTGAGTCGATAATCTTGGCTTCTCTGATTATGATTTTCATTTTACAAATTTTTGAATTAAAACTTCCAACGTGATGAATAGTAATGCTAGGATAACAAACCACTTCCAAAGTTGATTATCGGCTCGATTGGCTTGTAGCGTATCAAATATTGCATCTACATTGCTTATCTCCTTGTAATCACTTACGGCATCTGGATTAGCGTTAGCTAAATTACTTTCGGTTCTATTATAATTAAAACTTAAATTTTCTATGGATTTAGAGGAATTAAAAATCTCAAAGTTTCCAGCTTCTTTCGGATTATCATTGAAAGTCAACTTTACTTTGTCGTTTAATATTTGTTGCACAGGAATAAAACTTTCTGTACCGTTTTTAATGTTAACGATTTCGTCTTTGCTTAATGAAGTCTGTGCAATAAATGGTTTGTTATCTCCAATTACTATAGCATTAATTCCGGCTTTCTGAGCGTTTTGTCCCATGTTGTAAAATGTTGGAACAATAATGGGAGAATTCTGAAAATTACTATTGATTTTATTGATTGGAGCAGCAAAAACATAAACAGACGAAATGCTGTTTTGAATAGCACTCAAAAATGGTGTTTGATCACTATAGCTCAAAACCATAGGAGCAGAGTTACTTATTTCAAAGGAGTTTTTTGTATTTGGATATTGAAAGTTGTCAACTTTTTTCTCAAAAACACTACTGAATAAGGGATGACTAAAATTAATTTTTGTAACCATTTTTTCCTTATTCGACAAAGCTTTAAACTGAACGCCACCAAAATTGGATAAAAAGCCATTTAAGTTGGTTGTACTGCTTTCTTCGTTTGGAATTAAAACTACATTTCCGCCTTTTTCTACAAATGATTTTAACGTGGTTTGAAGTGCTTGCGGAATATCTTTCAGTTCGTTTAAAACAATGGCATCTTGTTTGTCAAGTAAATTATAATCTAATGATTGAAGTGAATAATTAATATAGTTGAATTCTTCAGGAGTATAAATCCTTGATAAAAAACCGCTTTTTTCAGGTTCACCAATACTAATCACATTGCTTTTTTCAGGTTTTGAGATACTGAAGTAGTAATTGTTGTCATATTCCAAACTGTTATCAACTATAGCAACATAACCATGAAAATCTTCTTTTGGAATGGTGAAATTGATGGTTTTTGTTTTGGATTCAAAATTGACTAAGGTTTTAGCAGCCAACTTCTTTTTGTTGTACAAGGCAATTGGAATGTCTTTGAAATCTTCTCCATAAGCATCTAATTTCACACCGATTTCATAAAAATTATCCATCGTTTGATTGATGTAAACACTATCAATAGCGATGTTGTCGGTTTTTTCAGCTTCTGGAATTATGAAATATAAATTTTCGTTGTCTTTGATATTTTTAACTTGATTAGGTTGTAAACCAACACCATCAGTAATTACCACAATGTCTTTGTTGAAAGCAGATTTGTGTGCTTTTATTTTGGACAAAAGATTATCCAATTGAAATGGAGAAGCACTGTATTTCAGGTTCTGAAGTTCTTTCTGGATGGATTTTATATCGGTATTCCAAAAGTTGTCAGAGCATGTTATTAAGGAGAAATTTGCATTTTCTGGTGTATGTTCTAGTAAATCTTGAACGGCACGTTTTAGCAATTCGCCTTTTTGACCTTTTGCTTGCATACTGAAAGAATTGTCAAGAACGATGTACAATTCATTAGTAGCATTTTTACTGTCTTTTGCTTTAAAAAAAGGTTGTGCAAAGGCAATTATCAAGAACGTTAATAATAACAATCTTGTAGCTAAAAGTAAATATTTTTTGATTTTAGAACTTTTTCTTGTTTGAACAACAAGTTCTTTTAAGAATTTTACGTTGGTAAAATATTCTGTTTTGAATTTTCGCAACTGAAAAAGATGCACCAGAATCGGAATGACCAATAAGAATAGGAAATAGAGAATTTCTGGATGTTTAAACTGCATTTCTATATAGAATTTGTCAAAAGTAACAAAAAGTTTAAAGGTTTAAAAGTTTAATCCCGAAATTTCGGGATAAAAGTTTAATAAAACTGCCAACTGTGATTGATAACTGAAAACTATTTCTTCTTCTTAGCAGCTCTCTTACGTTCTACGCCACGATTTCTAGGTTCTGTTTTTCTAGGTTTTGTTTTTGCTGGTCCACCAAGATTTACTTTTTGATTTTTCTTAGATTTTTCATGAAAAGCATCACCACCTTCAATTTTCGGTTTCTTTAAAAGTTGTTTTACTTTTTTTCTATCTTTTTCAAATTCTAATAATCTCACGGCTACTTCAACTCCTTCAGGAAAATCTAAAAATTTGATTTCTTTTTCCATTAAGATTTCCGCTTGAATTTGAATTTCTTCTTCACTCGGACTTATAAAACTGATTGCGATTCCTGATTTATCAGCACGACCCGTTCTACCAATTCTGTGAATGTATTGTTCAGGAATTTCAGTAAATTCAAAATTGATAACATGAGTAACATCAGAAATATCCAAACCACGAGCCATTACATCTGTAGTAATAATTCCTCTTAATTCTCCAGCTTGAAATGAAGCCATGGTATTCAAACGATAATTTTGTGATTTATTAGAGTGAATTACACCAAATTGCTCAGGATGACTTTCTTCAATACTATTAGCGATTAAGTCAACGGTTTTTTTATTATTAGCAAAAATCAAAACTCTTGAAGTACTTTCGTCAGTATCTAAAAGATGATTTAATAGATTTAGTTTGGTTAAAAAATTAGGTGCATAGTAACCCAATTGTTCAATTTTTTCTAATGGAGTTCCTGAAGCTGCAAGTGAAACTTCTTCAGGTAATTCAAAATATTCGTCAAGCATGGCGTCTACTTCATCAGTCATGGTTGCCGAAAACAAGATGTTTTGACGTTTGTTTTTCATCATCGTCAATAATGAAGTCACTTGGGTTCTAAAACCTAAATTTAAGATTTCATCAAATTCATCAATGACTAATTTTTGCAGCGAATCAAAACGGATTACGTTGTCTAGACCCAAATCCATAGTTCTTCCTGGAGTTCCTACAAGAATATCGATTCCTTCATAAACGGCTTTTTTCTGCGTGTTGATGTTGACGCCACCATAGATGCCAAGCGTTCGCACGGACATGTATTTGGTTAAGCTTTCAATGACTTCAACAATTTGAACCACCAATTCACGCGTAGGAACTAAAATCACTACACGAGCCGAATCAGTATTTACGAACTTCCATTGTTTTAAAAGAGGTAATAAATAGGCTAAGGTTTTACCCGTACCAGTTTGTGCAATTCCCATTACATCACGTCCCGACATAATAACAGAAAACGATTTTTCCTGAATTGGAGTAGGAGTAGTCAACCCCATTTCGTCAATTGCTTTTTGTAAAGATTTAGGAAGATTAAATTGCTCAAAAGTATTCATTGCGTCTAATTTTTTGCAAAGGTAGGGAATTCTTTTTTGGGAGGGAAAAGAGGAGTTTGTTGTGTAATTTTATAAACAATTTTAATTTTTCATTACTCAATACTTTTCATAAAAAGTTTTATCTTTATTAAGATGTATAATTGCATTTGAAAAATAGTCAATTATTTCTTTTTTAAATTCACTTTTTTCTGATAGGCAATCGTTATTTTTTGAATCAAATACCAATACTGCGGCAAACATCTCTTCCAGACTTTCTGTACCACTTGCCATTATTGTGAATAGCTCTTCATTATCATCAAAAAGTTTGATGTTTTCCCAAATTAGAATAAAGCCATTATTATTTCCAGAAGGTACTGCCGTTGTCCATTTTCCAAATTTATCGAACATTATTTTTTGTGTGTACATTGCAGAAGCTACTGCATTAAACTTCAAAGTATACACTGTTGATGAATCTTTACTATTTAAAGTTGCTTGTTTTACAACTTCATAATCCTTAAAACCATTTTCGTAGATGTAAGGTATATTTGGATTTGAAGTTTTTGTTCTTCCACCAACATTTTTTTGTTTCGTAGGTTTTTGCGAATAACTATAGTTTGAAAAACAAACAAGGAGAAGCGCTATAGATAGATGTTTTATGTTTTTCATATTCAGATTTATATTCTCAAATATAATAAAAGAAATCAACTTATTGAGATTGCTACTTTACAACCTTACCATTTTCATCAATGATAACTTCTTTTCCTCTTAAATAGGCTTTTGCTGTTAGTTTTTTCTCAGCATTGTAGTTGAAATCGGTTGGTTTTTCATAGTAGAAATGGGTTATTTCTTTTCCAGAAGTATCTATAAAACCGTATCCAAAATCAAGTTTGGCAATGCAAAAACCATTTCTATAGCGGTAAATTTCATCATATTTTACAGGAGTAATTTCTTTTCCATCTTTGTTGAGAACGCCATATTTTGTATCGATTCTAACACGATAAAATCCGTAATCAATCGTTTCAATTTCATCATATTTAAAAGCAGTCATTTGGTTACCATTGGCATCCAATAAACCCACTTTTCTTTCTCTATTGGTTTTATCATTGGCATCAATAAGAGTGGCTACAATGGTATTATCAACTGTAAAGTATAAATCATCATATTTACAAGGAATTACTACAATTCCTTTACTAGTAATGACTCCATATTTTTTGTTTTTTATTAGTGTACCCAATTCGTTTCTAGATGATCCCCAAAAAGAGTCGAATTCGCAGGGTAGTACTACTTTATTGTTTATATCTATTAAACCATATTTAGTGCCTTTTTTTACTGTAAAGAGTTGATTTTTCCAATCATAAATTACATCATAATTTTTTCCAATTTCTTCAAAATCTAAATTTAAAATGTAACGAATGTTGCCGTCTTTATAGTCGGTTGTTCGATAATATTTGTTGTAAGGATTTTGAGGCATCGAACCATATTTAAACTTTGAAATTTCATTTCCGTTTTTGTCTAAGGCGCCACAACCATCAGTTTTACAGGTCCAATACTTTCCGGAAGGATAGTAATTTTCAATAATGTCTTCAAGATTGCTATAAATGGGTTGTGTTTTTATCTTAAAATTCGAATCAATAATTCCGTAAAGTGTTGTATATCTATCTCTATTTTCAATAGCTTCTTTGGTGTAAAGATAAAAATCATTTTTATAAATTAAATCCGTGTAAATTGGTTCAATTAGATTTTCTTCTTTATAATTTATCAAACCATATTTATCAGTTTTTTTAATTTTAAAAACATTCTTTTTTAGAGGAATCAACTCTTCATATTTTGGTTCTATTGCTACTTTATCACTTTTGAATCCCCATTTTCCGTCTAGTTTTATCGTGTAGAAACAAGTTTCGTCTTCTCTATCGTTTCTAGTATCAAACATTACATAAGAATTAAGGTTGTAGTTATCACCATAGCTAAGAATGGCATCATAAACAACTTCCAAAATTGGAGTTCCTAAAGTATCAATTATACCAGCTTTGTTGTTTTCAGTAACATAAAAACTGTATTTCCCATAGAAAGGATAATTGGTTTTGGCTATATAGTTTGCATCTAATCTTGAGGCGTGTGATACAGTAATGCATTTTTCAGAAGGAAGGAAATCGGTAGATTTAAAAGTTTTTCCTTTCAAGTTGTATTGATGTAAAAGTTCACCATTTTTATTTCTTAAAATAATGGTATTGTGCCCATAATTTATTCGTCGGATACTGCTTATTGGTCTTATCATATCTTCATGAGCAATTCGAGCTTTTTCATAATTATTGTAGTCGATTTCAATCATTTGAACACCATTATAAAAATTATAATAAATGGTGTTAGGCCCTTTTTTATCTTTGTCAAATTCGAGGGAAGACATCGTAATTTGACCATTTGAAATGTCAAAAATAAGCAACGATAAAATTGTAAATATGTAGCTTTTTAGATTCATTGAAATACTATTGATGTTGTGAAACTATAAATAATATTCAATAAATGGATTGATTTTAACAAGATATTAATGGTGTTTATTCGTAGGGTAAAACATAAGGTTGCCCAATTTGGAAGTTATTCAAGTTGATATCGGTGTTTTGAAAAGTATTGGTTTTAATGATATTGCTTCCATCAATAGGAAGTGAAGGATAATAGGAAAACGAAAATTGAAAACTATTGAAAACTAGATAATTGTTATTGATTAAGACACCAAGTCCAATTTGAGAATACATTTTATTGCTGAAAAATTCATGATTTCCGTTGTCTAGAAATCCGACAGTGAAATTCATAAACGGACTCAAATTGAAACCATACCAATTTCTTGGATTGTAAGATTGCGTTTGGAATGTAGTTAGAAATTTTTTTGTACCCACAAGTGGTGAGCTATTAAAACCAGGAATTCCGTTGACATCAATTAAGTTCAATCGGTCTTTTGGAGTATTCAATCGATTATTTCCTAAAATTAAAACTGGTCTAACAAATTGTCTGAATTTCCAACTTCCAATCGAAAATAAGTTGGTAAAGTAATTGGTTTCAATTTTGATAGTGGTTTGTTCAGTTTTTCCGTTATTAAAGAAGGAACCATATTCTATGTTAGCACTTATATAACCAAAATCTAAGTAGTCACCATAAGAAAATCTTCCACCAAAGTAAGCTCTGTTTAAGTTATTTTTATTTTCAAAACCGCCAGTGAAGGAGAATACTTTTCCGTAAGGAATATCTTCAATCACACCAAAACGAAACAAGTATTTGTCTTGATAAAACTGCTGACTAGAAATTCCGATGGTAGCTAAATAGCGTTTTGATGAATTAGAAAAGCGAATAGGGTCGAAGCTAAGTTCGGGCTGTTTCAAGTAAGTGGTGTTTGTAAAACCTAAAGAAGTAATCAGATTAGTAGCTCTAGAGAAATCTGAATTTCCTGCAAATATTTTACTCGAATGTGCTGCCCAAAATTCATAAGTTTTTATCTTGTAATTTTGATATGAAGTAACCAAACTAGCATTGGTTAAGAATTCGGAATAATTTTTATAATCATAATAAAAACCACCAGCCCAATGTGCTAAAGTAGAATAAAAAGGTCTTTCAATTTTAACGGCTTTATAAGTGTTATTTACCAAATCGGTTCTTGATGAAACCGATGCACTTACAAATGAATTTTTGAAATTTCGAATCGTATATCTTGAGTCGTAAGCAAATGTATTATTTGTAAAACTTCGAATATAATCCAAGCTGACTTCGTGTCCTAAACCAAAAAAATTACGCTCTGTAAGTTCTAGATTGGCTTTAGAATTTGAAAAAGCACCAGTTGGAATCAAACTCCAAGTATCTAAAACTCTTACAGAAATATCAATAGAATCTTGACAATTTTCTATTGCAATTGGTTTGATAACAACACTTCTAACAAATCGTTGACTTCTTATTAAACGTTCTGATTCTTTTATAAGTAAGGAATCTAACTCTTGATTTTTTTTAAAAAGCAATAAGTTTCTAATGGTCCATTTTTTACTTTTGATGTGTAAAGAATTTCCAAAACGTTCTAATTTTTTTTCTGGAACTTCTTTTTCATTTTCGGCAGAATATCCAAAAGGATCTGTGGTTTCAATAGTTATATTTCGGATGATTCTACAATTGTATTTTTCAAAAGATTTCTGAATAGGAGAGGCGCCTTTTTTCTTTTGTTTCTTTGCAGCTTCTGTTTTTCGTGGTCTAAACATCAACTTGTGCATCAGTTTGAAGAACTTTCTTTCTTTAGAAAACTCATCAATTTTTTTATAAACACTATCCGATTTAGTAGGAATGGTATTTTGAGCTGACAAAATTTGACAACTAAATAGCAATATCACTAAATAAAGATAATAGCGCATTTTTCTAGGTTATGATTAAATATAACGATTTAAAACTTAAAAACTGAATGTTTAATAATTTAGTATAAAAAAATCCCCAATTTTTATAATTGAGGATTTGAGTTTTTATTAAACTAATGTTAGCTTTTCTGTTCTTTATTAAAGTAAACTAAGTAATAATACATTTGTTTTTCTTCATCCCAACCTTTTTCTACAAATTTTTCGGCACTTTCTGGATTGATAAAGTCTAATTTAATCTGAATGTTAGTATCAAGATTAATAACGTTTTTAATCGATTTTCTGGCGTCAGAAACCGCAGCATTGGCTATTGGAAATGAAGTTACGTCTTCTATACTGTATTTTTCGCCTCTATCGGCTTTGTAATTTTTGAATTCTGGAATCAAATCAGGATTATCCATTACTTCATTTAAGAAAGCTGTTTCTTCAAAATTATCGTTTTTAGCAAAATGATTTACCGCACGATTCATAAACATAACTTCTTGCTTTTTATCTTCGGCAGGAAAAACAACTTCTTTTGCAAACTCTTGACAGAATTTTAAATACTTTTTAGTCATGAAATTCTCATCTTGAAAAGCATCCACAGCAAGGAAATGTTCCAACCAATAGCGTGCATCATAACGATTGCTATCAACAGTCAAAATTTTATATCCTTCTTCTTTTTTGTGATTAAAAATCAAGCAACCTTTATCCAGTTTATTTAAATTAATTCCTTCTTGAAGAACCATTTCTAAATTACTATCTTTTTCTTCAAATTGAAGGAAATCGGTGCGCAACTCACTTTTAAAAACACCAATAGCATCTACAACGTTATTATCGATAGAAACATTGGTTAAATAAGTAACATAAACTTCTCCGTTTTTGATGTGCGGATGATTGGATTGTTCAAAAAGGTGATTGGTTATTTTTTTAGAAACTTCATGCACCGAACTTGGATTTGTAAAAATCTCAGTTGCTAAATTGAACATGTCGTTGTATTCCAAATCTACTTCGTGTGCAAATTGAAAGTAGTTTTCTTCTTTTTCACGAAATGATTTAAAGAAATATTCCTTCAATAAAGGAACAATTTCATCGTTTAATCCGTATTGGTTTTCTGATAGAAAAATGGCTTCGTTACGGCTTTTATTTCCAACTCTATGGATGGATAAAGATTCTATGTGGGTATTAAAAAGGTTGATCATTTATTTTTATAATTTTTGAAGTCTATTTTCTATTCTCTTTTTTCTATTCTCTCAAATTTAATTCCAATTCTCCTCAAATCCATAGTCTTCAAAGCTGTCGTCTCCGCTGAACATATCCAAATCGTCTTCGTCTAAATCGTCTTCAAATTCGTTGTAGTTTTCTTCTTCTTCAAAATCAGCTTGAAAATGTTTTTCCATAGCTTCTGCAGGCATTTCACCATGAGAAAATAAAAGGTTAGGATAAACCATTCCAACTTCAACTGAATCTTCAACAGCAGCAAGTTCTACTAAGAATGTCCACATATTGATGAAATCATAAACATAAATGATTTTAGTGTTTTCAGTATCTAATATGTCATTCAGCTGATAATCACTCATAATTTTGTTTTCACCAGGAACGTCACCCGAGTCAAACATTGGGATTTCATCTTCTTGATTCCAAGTGTCGTCACAAGTGTAGAAAGATGCGACTTCTAAACCGTCAAATCCAAAAGCATTTACGATTGCATTGTGCAAATCTTCTAAAGTGTCGTTTTCAAGTATAGCAATATCTCTGAAAATATCTTCTTCTGCATCGAGAATTACTCTAAATTTATAAACCATGATTCTATTTTTTTGAAAGGTCAAAGGTAAAATATAAATTAGAAAAACGAATTACGAAATGCGAATTGTTGATAAGATTTTAGTCAAACTTCATAAAACTCTATCGGTAAATCATCTGGATCATTGGTGAAGAAAAAACGTTTGTTAGTGTATTCATCCATGCGAATTTCTTCAGCAAAAAGATTGTTTTCTAAAATGTAGTTTCTTGTAATCTCAATGTCATTAACTTCAAATGCTAAATGTCGTAAGCCAGAGGCTTCAGGTCTTGAAACACGCTTTGGAGGATTTGGGAACGAGAATAATTCGATGCAATAATTATCATTCAACGCTAAATCTAATTTGTAGGATTCACGTTCTTTTCTGTAAATTTCTTGGATAATTTTTAAACCTAAAATTTTAGTGTAGAAATGTTTAGAAATTTCATAATTAGAGCAAATAATGGCAATATGGTGGATTTTATTGAGAGATAGCATATAATCAGGTAAAAAGGTAAAAATAATAAATTCTGTTGATAGTTAAATCGAAACTAATCATTTTAACGTATTTAATTTCAAATTGGAATTTGTATTTTTGACTCGAGCCAATTTTATGGCAAACAGACGAAGAAAACATTAAAAATAAGTCATGAAAATCGTAATATCACCAGCCAAATCATTGGATTTTGAAAGTCAATTACCAACAAAATTGTATTCAGAATATAGTTTTGTAAAACAATCGTTAGCCATTGACAAAGTTTTGAAAAAGCAAAAGCCAAAACAATTGATAGCATTGATGGATATTTCAGATAAGTTGGCAGATTTAAATTGGCAAAGAAATCAAGAACGAAATCTTGCCGAAATGACTGTTGAAAATGCTAGACCAGCAGTTTTTGCCTTTAGTGGTGATGTTTACATTGGATTAGACGCTTATTCGCTTTCAGAAGATAAAATAAACGTTTTGCAAGACAAACTTAGAATTTTGTCAGGATTGTATGGATTATTGAAACCGCTTGATTTAATGCAACCTTATCGTCTTGAAATGGGAACTAAACTTCCGGTAGGAAAAAATAAAAACCTATACGAATTTTGGAAACCCTTAATTGCAAAACGATTATATGCTGAACTTCAAAAAGAGGAGCTGTTTGTTAATCTGGCAAGCAATGAATACTTTGATGCCGTTGATGTAAAGACATTAAAAGTCCCAGTAATTACACCTGAATTTAAAGATTACAAAGACGGAAAACTAAAAATGATAAGTTTCTTTGCAAAGAAGGCGAGAGGCATGATGGTGCGCTACATTATTGATACAAACGCAGAAACAATAGAGGATTTAAAAGGGTTTAATTACGAAGGATACGCTTTTGATGCTAATTTAAGCAAAGGGAATAAGTTGGTCTTTACTCGCTAATTAAACATACAAATATTCTTGATATTCTCTGATGGTTTCTCTTGTGGCTTTTCTTTGGTCACGAGCTAATTCTCTCATAGATTCAACTCCTTTCTTAGCACATCGTTTTACTTTAGTTAATCTTGAAGAGAATTCTAAAAGTTTGTTTGCATCTTCTGGTGCTAATTTAGTTTTGAGTTCATTTACAAAATCATGAAATTCATTGACTACTTTACTATTCTCATCATACTCAGTTTTTAGTTCAACTAGTAGTTCATCAATTTCATTTGTAATGTCTTTGCTAATATCTTCACTTTTTTTGCAAAGTTCTTTAATGATTCTCTTCTCATTATTGTTAAAAAGTCCCATAACTGTTTGAATTAAAATTGATTAAAAACTAAATAATCTATCTCAAATTTAATTAATTATCTTCTTCATTTCATATTCTGTTGATAACTAGTTGTATTAGTTAATAAGAATTGAAATTTGAAAGTTTTTTCTAACAAATATCAATTATTTTGATTTTTTGTAGTTATAGTAAAAATCTATAGTAATTCTTTAAATGATTATAATTCAGAATTATATATCAATTTATATAAAGTAAAAATTTATATTAATTAATTTGATAACCAATTTTTCAAAATGATTTTTCCGTGTGGTGTTAGGATGCTTTCAGGATGAAATTGAACACCTTTTACATTAAAGTGTTTGTGTCGGATTGACATAATCTCGCCATTTTCTGCAACAGATGTTATCTCTAAATCTTCCGGAAAATCAACCGGATTGATAACCCATGAGTGATAGCGGCCTACTTCAAGTTGTTGTGGTAAGTTTTTAAATAAGATTTCATCATTAACAATTACATTAATAAATGAAGAAACACCATGATGAACATTATCTAAATTAAGAAGTGAGCCACCAAAAACTTCGCCAATGGCTTGTTGACCTAGGCATATTCCAAGTATTTTTTTACTTGAAGCGTAAGTTGATATAACTTTATTTAATAATCCTGATTTTGATGGTATTCCGGGTCCAGGAGATAAAATTATGTCATCAAAATATTTTAGTTCTTCAAGTTCAAATTCGTCATTTCTAAGTACGGT
>Ga0209572_1001269_pt1 | contig 19291 bp, 9 predicted proteins | sample EBPBio232012_DNA_FD_185867 | JGI IMG/M metagenome (GOLD analysis project Ga0209572, IMG submission 185867) | Wastewater treatment Type I Accumulibacter community from EBPR Bioreactor in Madison, WI, USA - Reactor 1_1/23/2012_ DNA (SPAdes)... | ecosystem: Engineered > Bioreactor > EBPR >...
CTTCCGTATTAGAATGTTCTTTGGCAAGAACTACACTTTGCTTGATACCTTCATACGATGTAAGCACTGTCTCTATCTCTCCTAGCTCTATGCGATAACCTCTAATCTTTACCTGAAAATCATTACGCTCTATATGATCTAAAGTACCATCTGGCAACCATCTTACTACGTCTCCAGTTTTATATAATCTTAAGTTTTTCCTAGACTCCTTATTATCTATAGTTGCAAACGGATTAGCCACAAATTTCTCTGCGGTTAGATCTGGTTTATTAAGGTAACCTCTGGCTAGCCCTACTCCTCCAATATAGAGTTCACCTATTGCCCATATTGGTAATAACTGTAAGTGTTTATCCAGAACAAAAACAGACATATTATCAATAGGACTACCAATCGGTAATACTCTATTATTTTTAATTTCTAATTCTGATACCGGGTAAGCCGTAGTGATATCAGAGCATTCTGTAGGACCATAGGTATTAACTATTTGACATGGTAATTTATATTCAATAATTTTCTTAATTCTTGATGTCACCAGTTTTTCTCCACCAACGAATACATAACGTAATGACATAAGTTGAGTGATGTCTATTGCTTCATCTAAAAGAGGATAGAAGGCAGTTGGAGCACAATTTAACAAAGTGATTGATTGCTTGTGTATAATATTATTAATTTTGGATATATCATAAGAAGAGGATGATATGTGAACCTGCCCTCCACTAATTAATACCCCCAATATATTTTTTTGTGTTAAATCAAAACTAAAGGAAGTAATAATTAAAACCTTATCTATTTCGGTTAATTGATACGTTTTGGTATACCAACTCAATAGGTTACATAGTCCTATATGCTCGATCAGTACTCCTTTAGGATTACCGGTAGTACCAGAGGTACAGATCATGTAAGCAAGATTATTGGTAGTAGTATTAGTTTGTGGAGTGGTTGCTAATTGCAGTAACAGTTGTTCTTGTAGTATTATACTGTCTATCGTTAATATATTTAGCTGTTCTTGTGTTTCTGTAGAGATTTTAACAGCATTACATATATTTTTAAACTTTTCTTTATGGACTTCATTAGTCAAAATAACTTTTATTTTTGCGTCTTCTAGTATATATTTAATCCTATCGTCAGGGCATTCAGGATCAATTGGTACATAAGCTCCTCCAGCTTTTAATACCCCAAGTATAGATATTAGGGCGTGCTCGTTTCTATCCAAGCATAACGCTACTAATTCATCTGGTAAAATTGTTTGAGTTCTTTTTAGATAATTTGCGAGTCTATTCGCTTTTTCATTTAATTCCCTGTATGTCAATTGTAGGTTCTTATACACAACTGCTATATTATCAGGTGTTTTTGATACTTGTTCTTCAAATAAGCTTTGAGTAGTTTGATTATCAGGATAAGCTTTAAAGGTATCGTTCCAAGTATGTAATATTTGTTTCTGCATAGCTTGGCTAAGGTAGGTTAGGTCCGCTATTTTGTGGTTTGCTTGTTTGTGAGTATCAGCTAGCAATGCAAATTGGTGTAAAATTTCCGTATAAGTTTCTATAAATCCTTTAATCGTTTCTTCGGTATATAAACTCTGGGCGTAATTAAAGTTACCGTTTAAACACTCTCCACTATCATCTATAGTTGTGCTAATATCAAATCTAGATACTGAATCTATATCGGTGATATAGGGTTGTAATATTTTATTTTCTTTCTCTTCAGATCCTCCCTCAATTTGATAAGTCAAATCGTTTCCAAAATTCTGTAAACCAAATAGTATCTGAAATATTGGATGCCTACTTGTATCTTTGGGCACCTCTAGTGATTCTACTAATTTTTCAAATGGTAAATCTTGATGAAGTTGGGCATCTATTACTTCATTGCCTACATATTTGATAAATTCTTTGATGGAGATACTTGTATCTATTTTTACTCTCAAAGCCAAAGTATTTACAAAAAAACCTACGAGGTTTTCTACCTGGTTATAATGTCTATTGGCTACTGGTGTTCCTATTATTATATCATCTTGATTACTATATACTCTTAGCATTAGATAGTAAGCAGATAGCAACAAACTATATAAACTGACATTTAAGAACTTGGCTACTTCTCGTAAATGATTTGAGGTGTCTTTATCTATCTTAAAATATATATCTTTACCTCTGTAATCTACTTGTTTTGGTCTTGGTTTATCGGTGATTAAATTCAACGTCTCATAAGAAGCTAGTTTACTTCTCCAATAATTAAGCTGTTTATTCAATCGTTCTTCAGTGAAGTAATGCCTCTGCCATAGAGCAAAATCTCTATATTGTATATTTAAGGTTGGTAGATTTAAATTAGGTGCCAAGCCTTGTGATTGGTTAGTATAGTAGTGATAAAATTCTTGTAGCTCATGAAAAAATATATCTGTAGACCAACCATCGAAGGCTATATGATGAATTACTATACTAAGGTAATATTCTTCTACTCCATTTTTTTCATTCTTCTTTTGTACTGTAGTGCTCTTACTATAATCAGTATTACTATTCACAAGTTTATATAAACACACTTTTATTGGATACTCATTGCTCAAGTCGTATATATAATGGATTTCTTTATTAAGTTTTTGATCGAGCTCTAATTTATCAAATACTATATATTGAATTATTGATAATGGATGTTCTGCTGCATTGATTATAGATTGGTAAAAATGACCTGTAGTACTTTGTTTGATTACAGTATGAAGTATTGTGTGCCTTTTGACTATTGCTTTGATACTTTTCTCCAATATATCGGGTTTAGTATTATGAGAAAGCTTAAATACCATAGGAATATTATAGGCGCTTGTTCCTTCCTCGTATTGCTCAATAAACCAGAGTCTTTCCTGAGCAAAAGACAATAATTGTTCTGTTACTTCTGTTGTACTTGACTTAGCTACAGATATATTATCTTCCTCATTATTAGCACCATGATTATTTTTAAGGTAGCTTACTAGCTTTTCAATTGTACGATGTTTAAAAATATATGCTATACCAATATTGTAAGTATTTTTATTAGCTACACTATTAATACACCTCAATTCTGTGTTTAGCTTAGATACTAACCGTATAGCAAGAATACTGTCACCACCTAACCTGAAAAAGTCATCACGGATACCTACCTTATCATCAGTAAGACCAAGAACCTCAGACCATATCTGACACACCTTTCTCTCCAACTCATTCCGTGGTGCCACATAACTATCAGTATTTGTAAACTCAGGATCAGGTAATGCTTTGCGATCTAATTTGCCATTAATAGTAAGAGGCAGCTTGTCTAAATGTACTAATACCGTAGGTACCATGTAATCAGGTAAACGACTTGAGATGTAATTAAGAATTTTTTCTTCATTTAGCTTTTCATCGGAGACATAATACCCAACTAAATACTTATTGTTGTTAACAACGAATTTATCTTGCTCTTTTGTAGTACTTAGTTCTTTAACTACTACAGCTGCTTGCTTTACATTTTCAAACGAATTAAGAGTATTTTCTATTTCCTCAAGCTCTATACGATAACCTCTAATCTTCACCTGAAAGTCATTACGTCCAACGTACTGTATTGTCCCATCACTTAAATACATTCCTAAATCACCAGTGCGATATAACCTTAGATTTTTTCCACTCTTTATATCCTGCACAGTTGCAAATGGATTTGCCATAAACTTCTCTGCCGTTAGATCTGGTCTATTGAGATAACCTCTAGCTAGCCCTACTCCACCTACGTATATTTCTCCAATTACACCTATAGGCAAGGGCTGCATATGTTTATCTAAAATATAAATCTGGGTATTCTGTAAAACTTTTCCTATAGGAATTGCAGTATATGTGTCAACATTATTTTTAGATAAGTTGTAAAGAGTGATATCATCTGAGCACTCTGCTGGCCCATAGGCATTTATTAACGGAATATTAAAAACTGAAAACCATTTTTTACATAGAGATGATGAAACTGCTTCTCCTGTCGGTATTACTAAACGCAGTTTCAAAAAGGTGAGATGATGATCTAAGGTACTATCAAGAAGAGTGTTTAAGATTGCAGGAACTAATTGTAGTATAGTTATAGCATTATTAGATAGTGCTTGCAAAAAATCCTTAGAGTTTTTGATTAATTCAGTGCTAAAAATACATATACGAGCGCCAACGATTAATGGTGATAAAAATTGCCACACAGAAATATCAAAGCATTGTGATGCTGTCTGAGCAATAACATCTTGTACTGATAGATTAAATCTATCTTTTGTAATGCATAAATGATTTATCTTTTGTTTATGCTCAATTATTATTCCCTTTGGTTGACCTGTAGTACCAGAAGTATATATGACATACGCAAGATTAGAGCTTATTACATCACATACTACATTGTCTTCTTTTTCCTTTTCAAAAGAATCCCACCTATCTATTTCTATAATTTTCTTTTTATATCTAGAAAATTTTTGTTTTAAATAAGATTGAGTTAATATTATGTTAGTTTTACAATTATCTAAAATATATTCAAATCTTTCTTGTGGATAATCTGGATCCAGTGGGACGTAAGCACCTCCAGCTTTTAAAACTCCCAATATACCTATTATCATCTCTATGGATCTATCTGCGCCTATAGCAACAAACACTTCAGGCCCAACACCTTCTTTCTTTAAATAATGAGCCAACTGATTCGCTTTTTGATTTAACTTATGGTAGGTTATTTGATTATTTGCATATACTACAGCTACATCGTCGGGAGTCTTCTCTACTTGCTCTTGAAATATTTGATGTATAGTACTCGCACCGGGGTAATTCTTTGCAGTATTATTCCACGTGGTAACGATTTTATTGTATTGTTTTTGTGATAATAACTCGTAATTTTTTATGCAATCTATCTGATTTACATCTTTTAACTCAATAAGTTCGTTAAGTATTCTAATGTATAATCGTTGATAACATGATATAAATTCGTTTATTAGTATAGTATCAATTTTATTTAGCTTATATCTTACAACATAATGTATTACGTCATTTAATATTTCATGCTCAATAATAAAGTCATTTAATAAGCTTATATCAGAATCATTAATAGTAGCTTGAACATTTTTAAAATTTAGAGATGTATTTTTAAAATTTGTATGCACAAATTCAAGGTTGAGTAAACGTGCATTTGAGGAAGAAACAATATCGTATATAGGTTGATAGTGATGCCTTGTATCATCTTCCCTCAGAGAGATAATAAATGCTTTGACTTGCTCTATTACATCCACAATATTTCCTGTAGAACTAAAATCAAAAGTAACCATATTAGTATTAACTTGAGCACCATATATAAATTCTCTTCCTTCCGTTATTTCTGTAGGATAGCTTATACAAAACTTATCCTGCTCGCTGTATTTATGCAGTAAAACCGCATAAATCAGTTGCCCATATACATATGGTGTTATTCTATATTTTCCTCTTAGTAAGTTTAATTTTGATAGAATTTTCTTATTAAAACTAAATCTTATCTCACCTATGTTACCTAATTCTTGTATAGATAATTGAGATTTTTTGTTTAATGTGATCCGTTTGCTATTTATGTTATGATGAATTTTTAGGAAGCTTACGTCTATTGGTTCTACTCCTATCAGTTGCTCTTTCCAAAAACACTTGCTCTTTACATTTATTAATTTTACATATTTTGACAGATATCTAGATAAAGTGGATATTTTAGATAATTGTTCATCGATAGAGAAAATATTACTTTTATAGTATTGATCGTTGTAATAATTGGATAACTCGTGACAAAAATAATTAAATTTATTGCCACCAATAATTATATGGTGTAACACAATAATAAATCGGTATTTGTTATCTCGAACTTTTATTAATCCAAATCTGTATAATGGACCAGATTCTAAATCAAAGGGTTGTGAAATATATTTTAAAATATTACTATCAGAGAGTCTGACTTTAAAATAATCTAACTCATAAGTTTTGTGGTTTTTTACCCAATATAATTCTCCGTTTCTATCTTCAATGTGGCTGTTAAAAATTATGTGGTCATTTATAAATCTATTTATTGCTTCATTAAGAGTTTGTGTATTTAGTACTCCTTCTAGGGTTTGATCAAATATTACGTTGTAATTATTGGAGTATTGGTCTAGCTTCCATTCATTATAAAAAATATTAGAGTACGGAGAGATCAAAGCTCTATCCGTTATATACCCAGATTGAGCTTTTGACCCCATGCGCTTAGTTTCGTTATCTTTCATAAGAACCAAATTCCATATTACTGTAGCTCTTTAGTATTACTGCATAAACATTCATTGTACTAACCTACCTCTATTAAGTTATATTTGTTCGCATATCTATTACTTTTACTAAAATCGATTCTATATCACGGGAATTCATACTAACAGCCAACCCTTCTTTCTTAAGAAAATAATCATTCAATAAAGCCAATGAGAGCAAAAATATAAATGTTTGATTTTCTTTAGTACTAATTTGATCCGAGGGCGAAGAAAATATTTTTTGTACAAATTGTTTAATAAAATTTAAATCTAAAAATTCTAATTTTTTTAATTCCGTATCAGAAAATAGTAGATCCAAGTAGTCGGGACGATAATTAATAAATGCAGAACTATCAGGTGCGCGATAGGGGAATTTGCTCTTTTTAATGATTTGTTTTGGTAGTCTTGCTTGAAATGCTTCTTTAAGAAGATATTTTTCATTAAACCCATCATCAAACTTTAAATTAACATGTGAAGAAAAATTGATTATGCTAGGATCTAAGAATGGGCATCGATTTTCAACCCCATGAGCTAAGCTCATTCTATCTCCTTGAGTGGATAATAAGTATCCAGGTAAAAGAGTCTTAAATTCCATCCATTGAGCTTTTTGTACAGGAGATAGTTCAGTGTAATAAGACTCTTCTTCAATAAGTCTATAAATCTCTTTAAAAGGATGAGTATGATTTTCTAATAGCCTAGTTGAGAAGTACCCATTCTGGAACCGTATTTCATGCGAAAATAACCCCGGCAGTTTTTCTATAGAAAATTGTTGATATAAACCCATTAAATATGATTGACTCGTTGTACTAAAATGATTTAGGTAAGGATATAATTTCTCCAGTTTATTTTTTCTTTCTTGATCGCTGATGTTATTCCAAGAGATGCGTAATAGAGTTTCTTTAAAAATATCGTATCCTAAAAATGTTTCATCAGCTCCTTCCCCACTTAGTATAACTTTGATTCCTTCATTACGCACTTTTTGCGATAGCAAAAACATAGGAACAAATGCAGTTCTAAAGACTGGAACTTCAGCATGAAATATAGCTTTAGGGAAATTCTCTACAATGTCTCTGTCAGTTATTTTAATTGAGGAGTGTTTTGTTCTTAAGTGTTGTACCAATAACTGCTGATCACAAGATTCATCAAATTCTTTATTTTCAAATTCTACAGAAAATGTGTGTACTTGCTGATTTAGTATTTCTGATGTTAATTGAGTTATGATAGCCGAATCTAATCCGCCGCTCAAATAAACTCCTACTTCAACATCACTGCGGAGTCGTAATTTTACGCTTTCTGAGAGTAAAGCTCTCGTTTGTTTCACTGCATCTGCCTGAGTTTGAACAAATGATGTGGTATTAAAATTCAATTCTGTATAACTTGCTCTAGTTGCACTGACTCCTTTTTTACTAACTACAAGGTATTCGCCCATAGGCAACTGCTTGATGTTTTTAAACCCACTTTGATTAGGCAAAGGAGTCCATAGCGCAAGAATTGACGTCAACTGTTGCGGGTCCCACTCGAAAGAAAAACTATCATACCCCAGAAAAGCTTTCATTTCTGAGGCAAAGATAAATTCACCATTATTTTCAGAGTAAAATAATGGACGTTTGCCATATCTATCTCTTGCTAAAAATAAAGTAGTTTCTTGTGTATCATAAATAGCAAAGGCAAATGCTCCATTAAACTTTTTTAAGCACCCCTCTCGCCAATAAATCCATGCCTGTAGCAAAACTTCTGTATCAGAATTGGTATAAAAAATAACCCCCTTATTCTGAAGATCATTTTTGAGTTCTTTATAGTTATAAAGTTCTCCATTATAACAAATCCAATAACGTTTACCTGGATCACTGAATGGTTGAGTAGCGTTTTGTATATCAATAATACTTAATCGCGCTGTTCCAATTCCACAGTAATTGTCTAAATAGTATCCAGCTTCATCAGGACCTCTATGTTGTATAAGAGATAGCATTGTTTTGATGGTACGCGGATAATCTTCAATACGTTTAAAAGGTTTATAAAATCCAGCAATACCACACATCCGATCCTCGTTTCCTATTAGTGTTTAGATTGTTTTTGCGATACACAGTCTACAATATTTGATAACGATACCAAAATGTTAGACATAAATTCTTCTTCTGTAAATTTTACATTAAACTCTTTCTCTAAGTAACTAATAAGTTGTATATAACCAAAAGAATCAATAATACCCAGCTGAAAGAGGTTACTTTCTTCAGTGATGCCATCTCCAAATTTAAATAAAAACTTTTCTTCAATAAATTGTTGTATTTGTTCTTTCATGCAATGCACCATTAAAATATATTTTCTGAGTAATCATTTGTATTATTCAATTTGAGGTTGTTTTCAAGTTAATTAATAAAACACTAGCATTAGTTCATAATTCAAGGATTATCAGGTTACTACATACCTGCATTGTAAAGAGAGTTTTTTTATATGCAAACATAAACTCTTGGTTGATACATTCAAATGTTATATTATTGTGTTGCGTATGGTGTCATGCACACATATCTGTTTTTCTGTGTGCTTTTACATGGGTAAGATACATTAAAGTAACGTAGTATACAAATTCTGCGCAGATAGACTGGATAGTGGGAGATATATTGTTTTAACTATACTTGTTACGTACTAGTGAGTATCATAACTCACACTCTATTGCTAATACAGTATTATAGTAGTGTGGTATTAGTTTGTGCACCTATGACTTATAGCTATTGTATTGAGATAATACACGAGACTTGCTCTAAATCTTATTGAAATAGTTGAGGTACAGAATGCATAATGATAAACACTGTTACTCTAATGTTTAATTATAGGTACTTATCTCATTTGGTGACATCTATTTTCAGCTATTTCAATCTTTACGAGCTCCAGATCTGATAGCACAGGTTTCCTGTTTAGAGTTTTTAGTGTTAGATTTTTAGTTCCTCATCGAAATGTGTGGATACACATAAAGTATGTTGTTATAATAAAATTCTCTGCTTACACATTGATCCTATTTATTCAGTCTGAACAAAATCACTAAAACCTAACCACTCTCTACGTGCAGGGGCCGAACTTATCATGTTATGCTTTTTATTCATCTGTACAAATACTTATACTCTAGGTTAAATGATAATAAAAAAGCATCAAAGAGTAGTAAGTTAAGCTATAAATAAGAGATTTGTCATAAAATTATTGCAAGATGAGTGTAATTTTGATTAGATTAGCTGGTAACTTATGAGAAAGTGAATAAGATGGTATCAAAACTTATGGTAGAAATTTTATGGAAAATATTAATCAACAAACTAAACATTCTAGTACGCTAGCTCAAATACCACAAAAAAACGAAATACAGGGGAATGTTTATCCCCATATAGATATTATTAATCCAGACGATACAAAAATTTTTTTAAAAAAATATCTTCATAAAAATCCAGTTTTAGTAAAAGGATATTTTAAGAAAAGTAAAGTTGTGGAAGTGTGGAATGAAGAATATTTTCTAAATGTGGCTGGTGATACAGAAGTTGAGGTTTGGCAAAATAGATCAAATACAAGCATTATGACACTTAAAAAATATATAGAATGGCTAATCTATGATCAAGATATTGAAAAAAAAGAAAATAGCTCATTAGAGAAAGAAAATTTTTACTTAACTAATTTTCACATTGATAAAATGAAAGCTACTATAGCTAATGCTTTAAGTAATGATCTAAATTTTACTCCGCAAACCTTTGTTGGAAAATGGTATTTAAAAAACTGGAAAAGGAATATTTTCTTATTTTATGGCAATAAAAATAGTGTTACACCACTTCATTTTGATTTTCTTGGTACTCATAATACTTTTTTTCAGATTAAAGGTCATAAAAAATTTGTTATACTTCCTAGTGATCAAATAAAGTACTGTTATATAGATATAAAAAAATCAGCTTTTTCAAAAATAGATCCAGTCAATCCAGATTATGAGAAATATCCGCTTTTAAAAAATATCACACCTTTTCAAGCTATTTTAGAAGAAGGAGATATGCTTTATATGCCACCATTCACTTTGCATTATGTAAAAGGATTAGACTTAAATATTTCTATGAACATTGACTGGCACTCTAAGCAAAGTGTTATAAATTCTTTTCTCTCTCCATATAATAGGAATCTTCAGCCGCATTATTTGAATGCTATAACTTTTTTAGGTGTATGTTGTGGTGTTCCTAATAGCTTGCTTTTTCGATTTTATAAGTCATATTATAATGCTACTATTGAATGAGTATAAAATTCATTCTATTTAAAAATATTAAGAAAGTTAATATTAAATATACTGAGATATAATAAAGTTTTTACAAATGGTTTGCTTTTAATGCTGGGGTGTATGTTATATTTTTTGATCATCAGATATATAGAGGGTTTATGATAAAGTTACCAACCTCTCTGCATCAATTTTGCTGGTATTTTATTAAAAAACAACCAATTGGGTTTTTTATACTCTTTATAACACCTACATCGATGATTTTAGAAGCGAACATTATTCCTTATTCTCTGAAACTTATTATTGATGTGATTATTAATCATAATGGCAATAAAAGTACAATTATCTACGAAATGATACCCGCTTTGTGGATTGGTGGTTTAGCTTGGAGTGGGTTTATTATTATCACCACGTTAAATAAATTGTTGGAAGCATATGTAATTCCTATTTTTGAAGCAGACATACGTATAACAGTATTAGAATATTTAACTTATCATTCCTATGATTATTTTGCCAATCATCTGGCAGGAAATCTTGCCAATAAAATAGCGGATCTTCCTAAAAGCATAGAATCTATTAGGATGATTCTATGCTGGAATGTTATTTGCTGTTTTTCTGTAGTGTTTGTTGCAGTAATAATGATGACAGCCATTAATCAAGTATTCTCATTAATCTTAGTACTATGGGTGATTGCTCACCTAACGGTAACTGTCTATTCTTCAAGGTTTGTCAATAGCGCTTCACAAAAAAATGCTGAAGACAAAAGTATCCTGAGTGGAGCTATCGTAGATATGATATCCAATATATTTTCTGTAAAACTTTTTGCTAGACGCGCTTATGAGCTAACATATATTGGTAAAAAACAGACAAAAGAAAGGGAAAGCAATGCATGCCTAATAATTACTACGAACATCTTCCAATTAGTTATTGATATATTAGTAACTTTAATGCTGAGCTGTATGTTATATTTTCTGATAACCAGCTGGCAGCAAGAAATAATAACCACCGGTGATTTTGTCCTTATATTCAACATGGTATTTGCTGTTATGTATCAAATGTTATATTTAGGTCATGCTTTAACTACTCTCTTTCGTGAAGTGGGAACAGCACAGCAAGCATTGTCACTCATAACACACCACCCTGATATTATTGATACTATAGATGCTAAACCTATAAAAATTAATAAAGGCGAAATAATATTTGATAATGTTACCTTTCGCTATACCACAGGTCAGAATATTTTTAAAAATAAAAATGTGATAATTAAATCATGCCAGAAAGTTGGGTTAGTAGGATTTTCAGGAAGTGGTAAAAGTACATTTGTTAACCTTATACTACGTTTTTTCGAATTAGAATCAGGAGCAATCAAAATCGATGGGCAAGATATATCTAGTGTTACACAAAATTCATTACGTGAAAACATTAGTATGATTCCACAGGATACTAGCCTCTTTCATCGTACATTGAGAGAAAATATTGGTTATGGACAAATTTATGCCTCTAATGAAGAAATAATACAAGCCTCAAAAAAAGCTCATTGTCACGATTTTATTTTTCGATTACCAAATGGCTATGATTCTATGGTAGGAGAGCGTGGTATCAAACTTTCTAGTGGACAGCGTCAACGTATCGCCATAGCAAGGGCAATATTAAAAGACGCACCTATTTTAATCTTAGATGAAGCCACATCTGCATTGGATTCCGTAACCGAAACTTATATTCAAAAAGGGTTGCATGCCTTGATGAAAGGACGTACAACTATAGTGATTGCACATCGTTTATCAACACTTTCTGAAATGGACAGAATACTTGTATTTGATAAAGGATGTATAGTTGAAGATGGCACCCATGAAGAGCTTTTAAAGTTAAATGGGCACTACAAGTTTATGTGGGAAATGCAAGCAGGAGGTTTTTTACCACAAATACAAAAACCATATTGAACAAAAAAGTTCAAATTATTTAATTTAAGTCATATTTATAAAATCTCATGCTAATAGTATAACCAGTCGTCCTGCAATTATCTCTTTTATGTCACAGTCATTTTCTGGTTATTATATAATCTTGAATCACTAATGCATCTAACTCTTTAGCCTTAATGAAGAACTCAACTGCATCCTCAACAGTTTCAACTATTGGCATACCTCTACCATTAAAAGAGGTGTTTAGCAAAATAGATACCCCTGACAATTTTTTGAATTCAGTGATTAATTGATAGTATTTATTATTTAAATCTTTAGTGACAGTCTGGATCCTTGCAGAACCATCTTTGTGCACCACCCCTGGTATAGTTTTTTGCCATTCGTCTTTAGTCTGTGCAACAAGTATCATATAAGGACTTTCTGTAGTACAATCAAAATACATTGTAGAATCTTCTAATAACACTGATGGAGCAAATGGCCTAAAATCCTCGCGAGATTTAATTTTTCTATTAATAAAGTTTTTTATATCTTTCCTTCTCGGGTCTGCCAAAATTGACCTGTGACCAAGTGCTCTAGGACCAAATTCTGAGCCATCTTGAAACCAGGCTATAGTCTTCCCATCATTTAACAATTTAGCTGTGTCCAAAATATAATTCTCACCTCGATAATAATTTATCTTACTACTACGATCACTCAAACACATCTTTATATCATTTTCTTGATAAGTTCTACCAAAATAAGTAGAGGCATTATGTTTTATTTTTTCCCTTTCTAGAACTTTTAACCAACCGTAATAACAACAACCTATGGCTAAACCATTATCCCCAGCAGCAGGTTGAAAATAAAAATTACTATATCTTGTATTTTTAAGTAAATATGCATTTGCAACTGCATTCAAAGCTACTCCACCAGCATAACCAATATTCTCACTCGGCATCATATCATAACAGGCATTAAAAATGTAGCTCAATGCTTTTTCTAATTGACGTTGTGCCCAATAAGCAACGTCAGCATAATATTGAAAATATTCGCTAAAGCATTGATATTTGCTGCCTAGATATGGATCAAAATTATTAATCCAATCTGTTTTGATAAATACTCTGTTGTCGTGATACTCAAAGGCTTCAAAATTAAAGATATTAGGCCTACCAAATGGAGCAAGACCCATGAGCTTACCTGCACAAAAGTCTTCATTAAATACATAATAACTTATACTGTCATAAAACTCTCCAAGCGAATGCTCCATTTTGTTATAGGATAATATATTTCTCTCAGACCTATACCACTCCGAAAAATCCTTAAATACTGTTTGTAGAATGCCATCTTTATAATGATAGTAACTCATTTTTTCCCAAAATAAGTAACGTTCATTAGGTGCTATAGATTTAATTTCCTCGGGAAGCACTGAATTCTGATTAATATCAATACACGTGTCTAAACTACTGCCCTCTCCATCTATGACCATTACTGCCATTTGATCAAATGGTGCACATCCAACTGCACTATACGCATGAGCCAAATGATGAGAAATACACACTCTAGGAATATCATCCGGAATAATTCTTTTACCCCTCGCTATTATATCTTCCGGTCTTAGTTGAGGGTTAAGAGTATTTTCCTCAACTACTAAACTAATATCTTTGAAAGTAATTCCTTCAGCATCTAAACAATAATTTATCGTTAAATCATCGTTTGCACCATCATGCTTTTTTTTAGTGATTCTTTCTTTTTCAATGGCTACAACAATTTTTCCATCTTTGAGCAAACAAGAAGAACCATCATGCGATAACCCCGTACCAAGTATATAAACCGGCTTAGCCATTTCAACCCTCAATTAATGTTATAATAATCTTTACTAATCTATACTGCTCTATTTGTATATTGGGCTTAAAATCATCCACTTCTCATTTATAAGTTCGAAATACACTGACAATCAATGTGCCTACACATTAGCTTGACGAAACGTGAGCACCATTACATCTCTGTAAGATGTATCAATTAATCCACTATTGACAGGAGATACTTCATGCATAACCTTCGTATCATCCAGAAGTATACATTCTTGAGAAAGCTCTAAAGTATGAGTAGCTACGCAAGCGTTAGAATGATTGTAGATATTCGTTACACCACCGGTAATATTCTTCCTTTCAATCAACATCATAAATACATACTCTACTCCATCGCGATGTCTACCTTCTGGGGTTGGGAATGCCGACTCATTTGTAGGCGGAATAACCCTAAACTGATGACACTCAACTCTCCAACATAAACTCTTGTATTTTACCTGGTTAAAAATTCTACAACAAAGATTGATTATCTTCTTCAACAATAAACTTCTTAATACCCTTTCTTCAAAAGGAGAATAATGTCTAAACACACCACCATTCAAATCATTGTATTCTATTTTTTGAAAATGGGGCTCTATAGGTAAATATTCTAATTCAAGATTAGGATAGCAATTGATCACACTATAACGTCTATAACGATACTTACCGTTATCTGCCATATGATTGTCTAGTTCTAGATTATTCCAAGAACTTTTAAACGTTTTATATTCCAATGAAAACATTGGACCAAATATCTCACTATCTAGTTCTAATAGACTGGTTATATAGTAATACCGTTCTTTGAGCGCATTAGCTGCTAATTCTACTTGGTTGTGAATCATAAATATTTATCTCTCGCACATAATAAATAAACACTTGCATTAGCAATTCGATCTCAATCAATACCATAGACCTATGGTTAAACTAATAGATCTACGATTACACTCTAGGTTGGATCGTATCACACATCATAGATCTATGGAAAAGCTATTTTAGATTTATCTAGTACAGTATTACTATAATGAGTGTTATATATACAACATCACAGAGTATTTTGATCAATATCTGATCTTTAATTAGGGAGGTTATAGAATATTTTTTGTTGGTAAAGTACTACATAAACGCTTCAAAATAGCGTAAGATGAGTAGAATGACAAAATTGAATATGCTATCTCTAGCACTAAATTTGTCATATGGAATATGTCGCGTACAAAAGATAGTGCATACATGTTCATATAGACAAACTAAGAATAAGATAACAACATAACATTAAATTTATTTGATAATGCTTAATTCCAAAAAGTGTATTTGACAATAATAAAGGGTTGCATCATATTCATTAGGTGCAACAAATTAAACTATACAATTAGTAACGTTAAGGCATGTAGCTGTTATTAACATTCCAACGTAGGTATAGATTGTTACTAGTCATGTTAAGAGTACAAAATTAAAGAACTGAAGGGAATATGTCAGAAGATAATCAAGAATACATGTGTTTAATAAACAGGGAGAAACAATATTCAATATGGTTTGCTTGGAAAGACATACCAAAAGGTTGGAAACAAGTTGGTCCTATTGGTAGTAAGGATGAAGTTCTACAGTACGTAAAAGAAGTGTGGAAAGATATGAGGCCCAAGAACCTCAGAGATCAAATGAACAAAATACTACTTTAAATCTCTAGGCATCTATAGTGTTTATATCTTAGAGTTGTACTTGTAGAGATTGAGCGTATAATCTTAGAGAAGCAAGAAATATTTGGTAGCAAGTTCGATTATTTTAGAGGATGATAATTAAGACTCATGTCATCTTTGCTGATCAGCAATTTACAAATTTTTTAGGTAAATATTATGGATATAAATGAATCCTTAGAGTCAAACGTTAGGTTTTACTGTAGGCACTATACTGATGTTTTTAAAAAAGCTTATGGCTGTATAATAGAAAATGACGTTGGTAAAAAGTATATTGACTTTTTTAGCGGAGCTGGAGCACTAAATTATGGACATAATCACCCTAAAATTAAAGAGGCTTTAGTAGATTATCTTAAAAAAGATGGTATTTCTCACTCGTTGGATATGTCTACTGTCACAAAACAACTGTTTATTAACAAATTTGATAAGATCATATTAAAACCCAGAAATATGAGTTATAAGCTTCAGTTTTGTGGTCCTACAGGAACAAATGCAGTTGAAGCAGCAATAAAATTAGCAAGGAAAGTTACAAAACGTCAAAATATCATTACTTTTACAAATGCATTTCATGGTGTAACCTTAGGTTCTTTATCTCTTACTGGATCAAAAACTAAAAGAAGTGCAGCTGGTGTTAGTTTAAACAATACCGTATTCATGCCATATGATGGGTATTTTGGTAAAGAAACTAATACAATTGAAATGATTAGAAAATATTTATCTGATCCAAGTAGTGGTATAGATGCACCCGCAGCTTTTATTATAGAAACAATACAAGCAGAGGGCGGAATAAATGTTGCCTCTCTTAATTGGTTGCAGGAGTTACAGATATTAGCAAAAGAATACAATTCTTTATTAATAGTTGATGATATTCAAGTTGGTTGTGGTAGAACTGGTCCGTTTTTTAGTTTTGAAAAATTCGGCCTTTCACCAGACTTAATATGTTTATCTAAATCACTCAGTGCTTATGGGTTACCATTAAGTATTCTCTTAATAAAACCTGAACATGATGTATGGGCTCCAGGAGAGCACAATGGTACATTTAGAGGACATAATTTAGCTTTTGTGACCGCTACCGAAGGACTTACATTCTGGGAAAATAAAGAATTCGAAGATTCAATAAACATACGAGCTAATTTATTGGAGACAAAACTTTATAATATTATAGATAATATAACACCGTTAACAATACTCAAGGGTAGAGGGATGATTAGAGGAGTAGGATGGGCGGATTATAATTTAGCGAATAGAATCTCTGCTGTTTGCTTTCAGAACGGTTTGATAATTGAGACATCTGGACCATATGATCAGATAATAAAGTTCCTGCCACCACTGAATATTGAAATTGATTACTTAGAGCAGGGTATTGAGATTTTTACAAAAAGTATCAGACAAGTGTTATGTTAGCTCATGTTCTATCGTATATTTTATCTTAAGAATCATACTTGCAACAGTACAAGATAACTACCAATTAACGACTATTCATTAGTTACTTGCCACTACACTTAAGTCCAAACCACAATCAAGAGTAAGGACTACGTATGCGAGAAACAAATACTGCATCATGGTACACTACACCTATTGGTTTGTTTTTTTAAAGAATGTTGTTAACAAATTATATTCTCTACCTATAGAAGAACTTGAAGAACAATATATAACACTAACTAAATCTTGCGATCGACATTCCCGGTTGTGCTAGTGTATCTTATTTTTTCACTTTTAGGGTATCAGTAAAGAATTGGCCGAAATACACGCTAAGGGATTTATTCTTTGATTAAACTCCTGTCGAGTACGTATTCTCCATATAAAAGTTATCTCAACCGATAGAGCTAACATGCGGTAACATGGCTAAATAGCTTTCATCCAGTTCATGGCCATAAAACTCTATAATTTTGGTGATCTCATTTGCCTGCAAGTAAATAATGCAATCAATGATCAGCGTCAAGCCTACAGGTATTTCGCTGTGCCTGTAGATCACTGGCACTGATACGCCCACGCTTTCCATAAGCTACATCTCAAGCGAGTTATGCAGTTGCTCACCTTTTAGAAGTCCACGCCGCTTATTTTGCAACGATACATCCAACATATTATTTATCTAATTCAAAAAATTCATGTAAAACATTAATTGCTTTTTCATGATCATAAGTATTCACCAAAAGTACAATTTTAATATCTAATGGTTGAATCATTAAAACTAATATACCTTCTGTATCTAGTTTATTTAGCAATACTTTCATCACATTACTATCATTAGCAATCCCGTAGCCTATGATAGATATCATTGATATGTTAATGTTAATACTAGAGTCAGTAATTTGCTTAGTTTCTTTTAATTCTGCAAGTAAAGTATCTAGTCTATGTTTATCATTTAATTGTGCAATAAAACTATATTTTTTTTTGATTTCTAAGCTAAGCATTAATTCAATATTAATACTATTTTTTAACATTAGATAATAAATCTGATTCAAATTTAATATAGGATCTTCAATTGAGACTTGTAGTAAGTTATTATTAGAAACAATGCCTGTAATTACTCTATTTTCCATAATTGCACTTCTTGATGTAATTAATGTTCCTTTTTCTATACTAAATGATGATAACACTCTAATTGGTACACTATGTTGCATAGCTATTTCTACACAACGAGAAGTTAGCACTTTAGCACCAGAAGAAGTAAATGCAAGCATCTCTTCGAAACTAATATACATTAACTTTTTTGCTTTACGCACTATTTTTGGATCCGTAGTAAAAATACCATCAACGTCTGTGTATATATCACAACGATCAGCACGCACTGCAGCAGATATTATAGCAGCTGTAGTATCTGATCCTCCTCTTCCTAAGGTCGTGCACCTATTATCCTCTGTAACACCTTGGAATCCTGCAATCACTGGAATAATATTTTGATTTAAGCATAGCACTAATAAATTAGTATCAATTTTTTCCACTAAAGCCTTACCGTAGTGAGAACAAGTTAAAATTGGTAATTGCCAACCTAGTATTGATCTAGATTTTAACCCATTTTCCTGTAAACTTAGGGTGATAAGTGCAGTTGTTACCATTTCTCCACTACAAAGAGCTAAGTCATATTCAGCCATATTATCTTCTGTATGTAACTCAGATACTTCTTTGCATAAATTTATAAGATGGTTGGTTACACCAGCCATAGCTGAAACTACAACAATAACTTGATTACCCAACTCAATCTCTGATTTAATAATACGTGTAACTTCTTTAATTCTTTTTGTATCTGCAACAGAAGTACCTCCAAATTTTTGTATTATTAATGCCATAATTTCTAGTCACTCATATAATTTTAGATCCAATGATCAATTGTATTTATAAACCTTAGTGTATTTGAAGAATCTGATACGATCAATACT
>Ga0209572_1001271_pt1 | contig 19238 bp, 19 predicted proteins | sample EBPBio232012_DNA_FD_185867 | JGI IMG/M metagenome (GOLD analysis project Ga0209572, IMG submission 185867) | Wastewater treatment Type I Accumulibacter community from EBPR Bioreactor in Madison, WI, USA - Reactor 1_1/23/2012_ DNA (SPAdes)... | ecosystem: Engineered > Bioreactor > EBPR >...
AGTTGTAATAGTCTGAGAAACGTTCTCGGAAACATCTTCACTATGACCGTCATCCACTGCGGCAATGCGTCTGGTTTCAGCGCTGATACCAGAATCAGACGATGGAGTTGATGCCGTAGTTCCTATTGGAGCATAGCTATGAAAGCGCATGACATATTCTCCTTTCTTGTTTTTCTTGATTACGTAAGTGGCTTCGCTACCAAGTTCAACAGCAAAATTTTTGCTCGTAATGTCTAAAATGGCACTGTTCTCAAAATCAATTTTTGCAGTGTAAAAGGTGCTGGTTAGCCCGCTAACCTTTACGTTGACCTGAGGAACTGCGTTTTTTTGTTCACCGTTTAGGATAAGGGTGAACTTGTCACCGTCCTCGCTGAAAACAACAGCGTTGGCGGTTTGGGCTTGAGCTGCAATCGTGGTAACAGCGATTGCGATGAGTGTAAAAAGTTTTTTCATGACGATCTTTTATGGGTTGACAAATTAAATTGATATATGGTGGCCAATGCGAAGGTTGTGCCAAAATTATTCAAATACTGTTTTTCAAAAGGTTAGATTCTAAAACCTCCTTGTTTCGTTTCGAAACAAGGAGGTTTTTTGAGCCAGGCTAATTGGTAGGCATTCCAATGTATTCACTTAGTTCACGTGCATTGGAGCTGAAGGTAAACACATCGTAGAGCATGAAATACTCCCCTGGATTGACGCAACTTTGAAACGCTGACTTCGCATATTCCAAGCGGTTGGAATCAAATGTAAATAGGCATGCAATTTCTCTAATTTGGCTTGCCGACATGTAGTTCCAAGAGGCAATTTGCTTGGCCAACTCTAAACGGTTGCTATCAAAAGATTGACAAGCAATTTGCTGTTTGGCCGAAGCAAAAGCTTCCCAACTCATGGCGCTTACCGATGGCCCTTCACAATGATGCTCATGGTGATTGTGGTCATTGTAATAGGGTTTGGAAACATTTGTAGGACGAGCGTTAGTCGTGTAACTGCCATGACCTTTCGGACTATTGTGTTTGACTACAGCAGGTCTTGCCTCGCGAACCGATTGTGCATGAATTCCGCTGATGAGAATACAAGCTACGAGAAGTGTAAAGAGTTTTTTCATGATGTTTGTTTTTTAATGGTTGATGATTGTTTTCTAAGTCTATTACCAACCTTATGCCAAACATGAAATTCTTTAAAACAGTTATTTGCCAAAATTTCCTCTAAGGCTCTTAGGGTTACTTTTGACCTCCGTTTTTATGATGAAAAAAATCCTTGTTTTAGGCGCAGGTCGCAGCAGCGCCAATTTGATAAAATATTTGTTGGAACACGCTTCAACTGAGCATTGGATTGTTCGTGTAGGCGATTTGGACATTGCATTTGCAAAGCAGAAAATTGCAGAAAACCCGAATGGAGAGGCATTTGGTTTAAATGCGGGAGATAAAACGCAGTTGAAAGATGAGGTTTCAAACGCTGATTTAGTTGTTTCCATGTTGCCGGCAAACATGCATGTGGAGGTAGCTCGCATTTGTTTGGAGTTTTCTAAAAGTCTTATTACACCAAGCTATGTTTCAGACGAAATGCTTGCTTTGGACAAAGAAGCCAAAGCCAAAGGTGTTTTGTTATTGAATGAAATGGGTGTGGATCCTGGTATCGACCACATGTCTGCAATGAAAATCATCCATCATTTGCAGAAAGAAGGTGCAGAACTTGAAAGTTTTGAATCATTCACTGGTGGCTTGATTGCGCCAGAAAGCGATAACAATCCATGGAATTATAAAATCACTTGGAATCCGCGAAACGTAGTGTTGGCGGGCTATGGAGGAACTGCACGCTATTGGCAAAACAATGCACTAAAATTCATTCCTTATCATCAACTGTTCAAACGAATTACACCAGTTGAAGTGGAAGGCTATGGTCGTTTTGATGGTTATGCCAATCGTGATTCGCTTAAGTATAAAAGCATATATGGTTTAGAAAATATTCCAACACTTTATCGCGGAACCTTGCGCAGAGCAGGTTTCTGCACCGCTTGGGATGCACTTGTTCAACTTGGTCTTACGGACGATTCTTTCCTAATAGAGCATCCACAAAAAATGACTTGGCGCCAATTGACTTCTTCTTTTTTAGAAATAAACAATGAAGAATCTCTTGAAGAAGCACTCGTTCGTTATTTGAATGTGGATGATGAAGTCATGTCCAAGTTGCAATGGCTCGGCATTTTTGATGATGCTTTGCTTGAAATAAATGAAGGCTCGCCTGCAGTGGCTTTACAAAAGTTGATAGAGAAAAAATGGAAGCTTGATGCTACCGATAAGGACATGATTGTGATGTGGCATCGCTTTTACTACACTCAAAATAACGAACGTTTCGAGTTGCAGTCTTCGTTGATTTCAATTGGTGACGATCCTGTTTATACTGCGATGTCTAAAACAGTCGGTTTACCGATGGCCATTGCCGCTAAGATGATGCTCAGTGGTGAACTCAAGCAAACGGGTGTTCACTTGCCAATCATTCCTGATATATACGACCCAATATTAAGTGAGCTGGAAACGTTGGATATTCTCTTTGTGGAACGAACACAAGTTTGTAGTAATTGAATAGAAGCGTTTTCATAGCTTTATTAGTCTGCATCCTCAATGCACAGAGTTCTTTTGCTCAGCCCGGACGTTGTCCAAAATTCTCTGAAGAGTATGTTTGGGAAACACCCGAGGATTATGAAAATGACCGAGAGCAAGTGAAGAAAACTTTGCGTTGGCTGTGTGTAACACCTATTGGAATAGATATTCAGCAAAGGAGTATTGCCAATGCATATGTTCTCGAGTGGTTGGCCGGCACACCATCTTTTACTATAGATATCAAAACGGACTATCTTTCTTTTGTTGGTGAACATCCCGAATTGCTTTACACTTTTATTCATGCAGTGGGTTATTACAAAATGGATCACCCCGAAGAAAACAGTGAATTAAAACTGTATTCAGAAGGTTTTAAGGTGGTGGCGAATCTATCAGCACAGAGTAAGGAACTTTCTAAGTCATCTTTATTAAAACCACTGTTGAAAGCAGCGAGAAGAAATGCGATTCGTGATTACACCAAAGAAATTCTAGGTATTGAAAAGCCATGAAGAAATTTGAGATACCCGAGCATTATCGCTCTGGCGTTATTGCTGAAGTGAAGAACAGGCGCAAAACGCGCGATCCTCGTAAGCAGGACTTCGCGCCTTCTGTGTTGAATTTTGGTGGAGTCACTTTTTTATTACCACGTCATTTTGGTTTTTGTTATGGTGTGGAAAATGCCATAGAAATTTCTTACAAGGCAATTAAAGAAAATCCTGGTAAGCGCATTTTTCTTCTCAGCCAAATGATTCACAATCCTGCGGTAAATGAGGATTTGCAATCGCACGGAATCCGGTTCATCTTGGATACAGAAGGCCATCAATTTATTGAATGGGATGAATTAACCTCAGAGGATATTGTTATCATTCCTGCCTTTGGTACGACTATCGAAATTGAACAATTGCTCAAAGAGAAGAACGTAGAGATTGAAAAATACAATACGACTTGTCCATTTGTAGAAAAGGTTTGGAAGCGTTCTTCTGAAATTGGGAAGAAAGGATATACCATCATTATTCATGGAAAACATCGTCATGAAGAGACACGCGCAACTTTTTCGCATAGCTACCAAGATGCGCCTTCCTTGGTTATTCGAGATATGAAAGAAGCCGAGTTGCTGGCTCAGTTCATTCGCAAAGAATTGCCAGTCACTGATTTCTATAAAGTCTTTGATAAAAAGTATTCTAAAGGTTTCAATCCTGAAACAGATTTGGATAGACTTGGTGTTGTGAATCAGACCACGATGTTAGCAACCGAAACGCAAGCCATTGCTGATTATTTCAAGTCTGTAATGATTGATCTGTACGGTGAAAATCACAAAGACCATTTTGCCGATACCCGCGATACGCTGTGCTATGCCACAAATGACAATCAGCAAGCCACGTTGAGTGTACTGGAAGAAAATGCAGATTTGGCTTTAGTAGTTGGCGGATACAATAGCTCCAACACATCACAGATCGTGACAATACTTTCGGAAAGGATGCCTGTTTATTTTATTAGTGATGCAAACGAGATTGTTTCCTCTGATGAAATATGGCATTTTATTTACAGCAGACAACAGAGGGTTTGTACAAGCAATTGGTTTCCAAAAAAGAACAATATCCGCATAGTGTTGACCAGTGGCGCATCGTGCCCTGATACCATTTTGGAAGCTGTCATGGAAAAGGTGCTTTCTTTTTTATCCGCAACCACACCCATAGAAACCGTTTTAGCCGATTTATAGTCCAAAAAATCTAAAAACAAAAGCCTGATCTACTTGTTTTATTAGCAGTTTCAGAGTGTTGCGTTTGTAGTTTTGTCGCGTTGCTTTTGTAAAAAGTTTATGCCCGATATAATTCATCTTTTACCTGAATCTGTCGCTAATCAAATAGCCGCAGGCGAAGTGGTACAGCGGCCTGCTTCTGTGGTGAAGGAGTTATTGGAAAACGCCATTGACGCAAAAGCGACCTCCGTCAAACTTGTTGTAAAGGATGCAGGAAAAACGCTCATTCAAGTTACTGATAACGGTATAGGAATGAGTGAAACAGATGCCCGAATGTCTTTTGAGCGTCACGCTACCTCCAAGATTAAGAAGACCGAGGACCTTTTTCATATCATGACCAAAGGTTTTCGTGGTGAGGCATTAGCGAGTATTGCGGCCGTTGCACAAGTCGAAATGAAAACGCGCCAGCAAGGTGCGCAAATCGGAACGCTGCTTGAAGTGGAAGGTTCCAAAATCAAGCGCCATGAAGCAGAACATTGCCCAGAAGGAACAACGTTTGCAGTAAAAAATCTGTTCTTCAATATTCCGGCACGCAGGTATTTTTTGAAAAGCGATGCCATCGAATTGCGCCACATCATTGACGAGTTTCAACGCGTGGTGTTGACACATCCTGATATTGAGTTTTCCTTCACACACAATAGTGCGGAGGTTTTTACATTGCCTGCTGTTCCTCTGCGTCAGCGCATCGTACACGTTATGGGTACGCGTTATAACGAGAAGCTTGTTCCGGTTGATGAAAGCACGGATATAGTAAGTGTTTCCGGTTTTATAGGTAAACCGGATATGTCTAAAAAGACACGTGGCGAACAATTTTTCTTCATCAATAATCGCTTCATTAAGAATGCGTATTTACATCATGCGGTGATGAGTGCGTTTCAGGAATTGTTGCCCAATGGCCATTTCCCGATGTATCTGTTGTACATGACAATTAATCCCGCGCAGATTGATATCAATATTCATCCTACAAAAACAGAGATTAAATTTCAAGATGAACGAGCGGTTTATGCCATTCTACATGCGGCTATACGCAGGGCATTGGGAAGGTTCAACATTGCCCCAAGCCTAGATTTTGAACAAGAAACCGCCATTCATATTTCTCCTGTAAGAGTTGGTCAAGAAGTGCGACCACCAAGTGTTCAAATCAATCCTGATTTTAATCCCTTTAATACGGATACCAAGCCGAAGCAGGAATCGGCAGTTAGCGGATGGTTTGATAAACGCGAACAAGGTGCTGATGGTTGGCAGGATTTGTTGCAAATAAAGAATGATGCGGTAACCCAACTTGAAGCGTTGAATCACATTCCCGCGAGTGATGAAGTATTGCAAACGGCTGTGGACTTTACTTTTGATGAAGAAACTATTCCGTTTCAATTGCATCGCAAATACATTGTTTGTACGACTCCGAAAGGAATGATGCTGATTGATCAACAGCGCGCGCATCGCAGAGTGTTGTTTGAAAAATATATCCGTCAGATAGAAGAGGGTAGAGGCATGGTGCAGCAGTTGTTGTTTCCTGCTGAAGCAGAATTACAGCCATCGGACATTGCTTTGCTGCAAAACCAAATGGATGATATACGCGCGCTGGGCTTTGACTTGACTATTGTGGAAAACAAACAAATAGAAATTTTGGGTGTTCCAGCAGATGCTTCAATAAGCGATGGACAAAGATTGATGGAAGAGTTTGTGGAGCAACTAAAGAATGAAAGAGAAAATTTGCACTATAAACCGCGCGAAAGAATGGCTTGGGCTTTGGCTCGTTCGTCTTCCATTCGATACGGACAAATGTTGACAGAACCTGAAATGTCCAACACTGTTGCGTTACTCATGCAATGTGCTATGCCTTACGCTGCTGAACATAATAAACCCACGTTGATTACGATTTCCATGAATCAACTGGAACAACAATTCAAATAAGTTATGTTAGAAAGACTTCCCATCGTTACAAAAAATATTTTAATCATCAACGTGTTGCTGTTCTTGGCTTGTCAGGTATTGCCGGAACAGTTTGAAACCGCACTAACAGGATACTATTTTCAAAGTGAGAATTTTCGTCCTTGGCAAATCATCACTCACATGTTTATGCATGGTAGCGTTACGCATATCTTCTTCAATATGTTTGGTGTTTACATGTTTGGTTCTGCTTTAGAGCATTATTGGGGCGCCAAGCGATTTCTCAATTACTATCTATTATGTGGATTAGGCGCTTTTGCCTTGCATCAATTTATCAGTTATCTGGAAATACAAAAGATGATTTCTCAGTTGCCGTCTGACTTGGTGAGAGAAGTGTTTATGAATGGAAATGCTGCTTTGCAAGAAGGAAAAAACTATACCAATGAAGTAGCTGCGAACTTAAACTTAGCATTGAATATAGGTTTGGTAGGTGCATCAGGTTGCTTGTTTGGACTGCTGCTCGCTTATGGTGTAATGTTCCCTAATTCGGAGTTGATGCTCATGTTCATTCCTGTACCTATCAAAGCGAAATGGTTCGTGCTTGGGTATGGTGCCATAGAACTGATGCTTGCTTTCCGCAATGCTCCTGGTGATAACGTTGCACACTTTGCGCATTTGGGCGGAATGATATTCGGTTATATCATAATCAAAATCTGGCAAAAACAAGGGAAACTCTATTCTAAGCAATGAGCTTCATTCAGGATATTAAACGTAAGTTTCAAGGTGGAGATGCGCTGATGCGTTTGTTGCTGATTAATGTCGGTGTGTTTCTGCTTATCAATATTTATTTGCTTCTTTTATTTATTACCAAAGCGGAGCCCACTGCTTTTCTTGGTGATAATCTGGCTTTGGCCGCAAGTTCCAATTGGGAAGTGCTGTTGATACGTCCTTGGTCTGTCGTTACGCACATGTTTGCGCATGTGCAATTCGGACATTTTTTGTTCAACATGATTGCCCTTTATTTCATGGGTCAACTGTTTGTTTCCTTGCAAGGTTCAAAAAGATTGCTGAACCTCTATGTGCTTGGAGGATTAAGCGGTTTTGCTTTATTCTTTATAGCGTATAATGTGTTTGAGGTTTTTAGAACGATACAAGGCACTTACGTTTTAGGAGCTTCTGCCGCTGTGATGGCTATTACTGTGGCTGCCGCTACTTTACAGCCCAAGCGAGAAATTTATCTATTCGGGGCTATTCGACTAGAGCTCATGTGGCTTGCTGCAATTCTTATCTTATTGGACTTGGCAAGTGTGCGAAGCGGAATTAATAGCGGTGGTCATATTGGTCATATCGGTGGTGCAATTTTTGGTTTTATTTATGCGCGACAATTACAAAAAGGAAAGGAGATGGGTTCTTGGTTGACAAGCTTATTTGAAAGGGTTTCGCGTTTATTTTCTGGAAAGAGAATGAAAGTAGTTTCCAACAATGGTCGTCCAAAAACAGACGAGCAATTCAACTTAGAGAAAAAGGAACGCCAGCGCAGAACAGACGAAATCCTTGATAAGATAAGCCGTTCGGGCTATGACAGCCTTTCCAAAGGCGAAAAAGAGTTTTTATTCAAAAATGCTCAGAAGTAGTTACGCACTTTGATGTTAATGCAAATGTTGGCGAATTAAATTTGCCTAAGTGAGTACTTCGGACATCCATAAGCAGCGGAAATCAAGAACCAATTGGTTTGTGATGATATTCAATGTCCTGGCAGCATTGGCGTTGGTATTTTCATATTTGGCAACGCATATTCGCCCATCCACTTTTGAGTACTTGTCGTTGTTCGGACTTGGATATCCGTTCATTTTGTTGGTCAATTTCCTTTTCGTTTTTTATTGGTTTTTCAAGAAACGCAAACTCATGTTGTTGTCGCTATTTGCGTTTTTCATAGGTTGGAATCACTTTACGGATTTCTTCCAACTTTCTTTTCCTTCAAAGAAAAAGGAAGATCAAAAGGAATTGAAAGTGTTGACATACAATGTGCGTTTACTTGGATACTATGATGAAAAAAAGTCCATAGAAAAGCGCGACAAAATTTTCGACTTGTTGGATAAGGAACAAGCCGATGTGCTTTGCTTTCAAGAGTTTTATCACACCGATAGAGAAGGAGTTTTTGAAACGCGAGATACCATTGTGAAATTTCTTCCGAATAAGTTTTATCATGAAAGATTCACGCATGCTTTATCGAAGAAGCAATACTTTGGTGTTGCTCTTTTCTCACGTTATCCAATAATCAAGAAAGGCCATGTGCCTTTTGCAAGCGATGCCAACAACTTCTGTATTTATGTTGATTTGAAAATTAAAGACGATACTGTGCGTGTTTACAATGCGCATTTGCAATCCATTCGTTTCCGACCAGAGGATTATGCTTTAGTAGATGGTAATAAGAATCAAGAGCAGATTGAAAAAGGTGGCAAGCGCATAGCGCGAAGATTGACTTCTGCATTTGTAAAGCGAGAAGAACAGGTGGAGCGAATCATTGAAAGCATTCAAAGCTGTCCTCACAAAGTTGTTCTCTGCGGTGACTTTAACGATACGCCTGTTTCTTATGCTTATGAAGCTTTCACAGATGAACTCAAAGATTCATTTATTGAGGCAGGAAGTGGTATCGGGAATACCTATATAGGTGTTTTTCCTTCGTTTCGTATTGATTACATTCTGCATAGCAAAGGAATGGAAGCCATTAAATACAGGACGCTTCCCGAGAAGTATTCCGATCATCATGCCATCACGGCTACGTTGGTCTGGTAGTTGTTTTGAATCTTTCGTAGAATGTTATTGTCAAGAGAAGCATGGCCATGCCATATGCAATATCATCTATCGGAACACTAAAAATTCGTAATCTCAAATTGTGTTCGTTGTTGTACCACACAATCTTTTCTCGAATATTTTCTACATCAAAATTGATAAAGTCGTAGTTCCAAAAATCAACACCTGTAAGTACTCCGTTGGATAAAATGAATGGAACAAGAATGATGATATACATGAACATGAACAGCGAAAGAAATGTACTCTTTTTAATCAATAGATGATAGAACAAAAGAGTTGAACAGAGAAGGTGCGCTGAAAACGTGTACCAACGCTCGTGATAAACAATAGCGATAATCAAGTTGACAATTGCAGCGATCCAAGCCAAATAAGCAAAGAGATTCTTTGCTGGGATTTTTTTTAGAAGAATGCTAAAGCAGTGGTATGTAAATACACAGGCATAAGGAATACAAACAAAGAAAAGCCATTCTTCAATAGGTAAGCCTTGAAAGAAAATTCCACAGGTGTATTTCTCGTTAAAGCCCCAAATACCTTTTGCTGTGAAAAAGATATCCCATGGAATGAAAACAGCCATCATCACAAGAACTCCAATTGCAAAGGCTTTCCATTGCTTGTAGAATTTCAACTTTGGATGAAAGCTAAATATGAATGGCACTAATAGACAGCCAAGATTCACTATGAGATAATACCAGTGCGTGGAGATGCTCATGCTTTTTTCAATAAAGCACGTTTGTATGCCGCTGCTTCACGGAAGTATTTGAGTGGTACGAACAGCATACCGAAACATTCACCATCTTCTTTTCCTAAATGTTTATGATGAACCTTATGTGCTTTTCGCAATGCTCTGAAGTAAATGTTATCCGTTCGTTTGAACCATGAAAACCGTTGATGAATCAATACATCATGCACGAGAAAATAGGCTGCACCATAAAACATAATACCCAATCCAACAAAGAAGCGCCAATCAAATCCTGCATTGGCGCCATAAAGCATGAGCAAGAAACTAGGTATAGCGAAGATTAAAAAGAAGGTATCATTCTTTTCAAAAAATGATTTATCCGGATTGTGATGGTCATCATGAAAATACCACATAAAGCCATGCATAACAAACTTATGCGTGCACCAAGTGACTCCTTCCATCAGAAGAAATGTTCCCAATGTTATTAGAACGGCTGCGAGCATCTATGCGTTAATTTCGATGTTTTCTAAAACCAAAGGCAAAGCAATTTTAAACCATGACGTGTATTGTTCTGGCGAATGTTTTACATCTTTCAAAAGATTGGGAATATTGACCCATTTCCAATTTTCAACTTCCGTGGAATCTGGATAAGGAATGGAGTCACTGTAACCGATAAATACATGATCAAACTCATGTTCCGTCAAGCCATTTTCAACTTGTGCATTGTAAGTGAAATGAAACAATTTCTCCAAGTCGCAATCCATTCCCATCTCTTCCATCAATCTCCTCTGAGCGCTTTCTTGTGTGTCTTCACCAAAGGCAGGATGTGAACAGCATGCGTTGGTCCACAATCCTGCACCGTGGTATTTGTTTTTAGCTCTTTGGTGAAGCAACACTTCGTTGTTACTGTTGAGAATGAAAACTGAAAATGCTCTGTGAAGCATTCCTTTTTGATGGGCTTCCAGTTTTTCCATCACTCCTATTGGTTCGTCAAACTCGTTGACTAAAACTACTTCGTTTGTCATGCTGATTGGTATTTAGTTAGTACGGTGCGATGTTTACTTTTCAGTGCATCACTTTTTAATATGAATGCGATTGCCTTCTTCCAATAATCTGTTGAATGGTTGATTTTCTTCTGTTCCAATGCGTCAACGATTACTTGAATATCATCTTCCACATTGCCGCTGTAACCAAGGAAGAAAGGAGTTTCAGATTGAATGGCAAATCGAAGGAAACGTATTTCAGAGTTATACCAATCCTTTGTAACCGCTTCTTCTAATAGTTTTTTGCCTTCATTAAAACGTGATAGTTTATCACTGACACTTGATGCAATTCCAGCAGACATAGCGGACGCAGCACCTTTGTATGCTTTGTGCGTTATGTAATCATCGTTCAGCGCATTGGCTTTTGCAAGAAATGTTTTAATGCCTTCATCGTTTGTCGCCTGAAAGAAAGCGGTTCGAGTTATGTCCAATTGCGCAGCCATACATGTTGATAGCAATGAGAGTAAAACGTATGTAAGCAGACTTAATTTCATCGAATGAGGTTCAAGTTATTCTGAATGTAGCATCCAAGTAGAATGGCAAATTTTCGAGAGTTTGGAATGCGAATGCGCTCTTCCATTATTCTTTCCGATGGCAATGCTTTTATCTTTTTAAATAAAAGTTTGTAATACATGTAAGCTAAGAAAACTCCAAGCCTTGCGGATTTTGGTAGCTTGATGATGCCTGCATAACCATCGGCAAAGTCTTGTGCTATCTCCGTTTCGATTACTTGTTTCTTTTCTTCGCAGAAATTGGAAAAGTCCACATTTGGGAAATAATTTCTACCAAGCTCAACAGAATCTGCTTTCATGTCTCTTAAGAAATTAATCTTTTGAAAAGCTGCACCAAGTTTTTTGGCGTTGAATTGCAATGAGTCGTACAAGGCTTTATCACCACGACAAAATACTTTGAGACACATCAAACCCACAACTTCGGCAGAACCATAAATGTATTCATCGTGCAAAGAGCGTGTGTATTGCTGCTTTTCCAAATCGAGCTCCATGCTATGTAAGAAGGCATCAATGAGTGATATGTCAATCTGATATTTTTTTACGACTTCCTGAAAGCTGTTGAGCACTGGGTTCAAGCTGATGCCATTTTCGATTGCGCGATAAGTATCTTCTTTAAACTCGTTGAGCAATGCTCTCTGTTCAAAGCCATGAAAGGAATCTACAATTTCGTCTGCCAAACGAACAAAGCCATAGATACTATAGATAGGATTGCGCAAGTCTTTTGCAAGAAACCTTATCCCAAGCGAGAATGAAGTGCTGTAGTGCCTTGTAATGTTGCGACTACATTGAATGGATATTTCATCAAATAGCGATTTCATGGGCTTCTTGTTTTTGAGTTTGTCTGATAATATAATCGGCTACAATTTGTCCAGAGATAATTGCAGGAGGCACGCCAGGGCCTGGCACAGTAAGCTGACCCGTATAAAAGAGGTTGCTGATTTTTTTATTTCGAATCGTTGGTTTTAATACTGCTGTTTGGTTCAGTGTATTTGCTAGACCATAAGCATTTCCCTTTAATGAGTTGTAGTCAGCAATAAAATTGCTTGTTGAATAGGCCGTGTAACTGATGATGTTTTCTTTGATGGATTCTTCACAAACATTTTCCAAGCGCTCAATAACTTCATTGAAATACTTGTTTCTGATTTCTTCCGTGTCATTCATTCCTGTTGCAATGGGAATGAGGATGAACAAGTTTTCACAACCTTCAGGTGCTACAGTTTTATCTGTTTTGCTCGGACAACAGACGTAATACAACGGTTCTTCAGGCCAAGCGGGATTTGTATAAATCGTCTCAGCGTGTTGCTCAAAGTCACTTTCGAAGAAAAGATTATGATGTAGTAGTTTGCCTAACTTTTTATTTATTCCAACATAATAAAGAAGACATGAAGGCGCGAGCGTTCTGTTCTCCCAATAGCTTTCAGAATAATTTCTATATTCTTCAGGAAGTAGTTTTTGTTCTGTAAAATGATAATCCGCAGCACTCACGAGCGTATCGCAACTGTAATTTCCTTTTGATGTTTTTACGCCAACTACTTTTTTATCTTCAATAAAAAGTGATTCGACATTTTCGTTACAAACAATTTCAACTCCTGCATCTTTAGCAATCAGAGCCATTGCTTCTGCAAGTTTTCCAAAGCCACCTTGCGGATACCAAGTGCCAAGCTTTAAGTCCGCATAGTTCATCATGCTGTATAGCGCAGGAATGTCTTTGGGCATCGCACCCAAAAAGAGAACAGGGAATTCAAGAATTTGTATCAGCTCTTGAGAGGTGAAATATTTTCTGACATGTTTGGAGAATGATTGTAACAGGTCGAGTTGAAGGGCGGACTTAAAAATTTTTACACTCATAAACTCGCCCCAACTCAAACCTGGTTTATTCACAAACTCACCCATGCCGATTTTGTATTTGAGCTCTGCTTGCTTTAGAAAAGCATCGAGCTTTTGCGCTCCGCCATTCTCGCGCGCTTCAAAAAATGCTCTCAGTTCGTTGTAATCCGATGGAACCTGAGCAATGTTTTGTTTGTCGAAAATGACTTGATAAGAAGGTTCCAATCTTTCGAGTTTGAAATAATCAGAAGTGCTTTTTCCGAACCGTTGAAAGAAGCGCTCCATTATCTCTGGCATCCAATACCAACTGGGACCCATATCAAAAGAGAAACCGTCCTTGTGCATAATGCGTGCGCGGCCGCCAATAGTATCGTGCCTCTCCAAAAGCACCACTTCATGTCCTTTTTGAGCAAGAACAGCAGCAGATGCCAACCCAGAAAAACCTGCTCCTATAACTACAACTTTATGTGCGTTTTGAAGTATCAACTGTGCTTAAAATGTTTAACAAATATATCAAAATATTAAACAAAATGATTTTGACTCAAAATTCTTGTTTCATTAAATGTAATGAGAACTTTGTCGCAAGAGGATTTTAGCGATTGATTACCAACAGCTTTTCAGCGTAATTGGAATGAGAATCTCTACTGAAAATTCAGCTTAAATTTTTTCAATGAGTTCCAATAGATGATTCAAATCTCTGAATGACTCAATACGTTTTGGAAGCTTTTCTGTGTGCTTTATCACTGAAGCGCCTGATAAAAGAAACTTGACATTCTTAACGGTCTCAAGCTTTTCAATGATGCTTTGCAAGACAAGGTTTCCTGTTGAATTAGTGATGACCGATATAATCACTTGTGGTTTGGTGATGTCGGCAATTCTTGTTAAGCTTTCAAGCGGCACCGCTTGTCCAAGATAAACAGTGGCATACTCTCGAGATTTTAAAGCATAATTATAGAAAAGCAAACTGATTTCATGTAGTTCGCTCTCTGGAAGCAGCAGTAGAACTTTTGGTTTGTTCGGGTTGATGATAACAGGCAGAGAATCGGTTGCGGCAATGATTTTCTGTCTTACAATGTTGCTCACGAAATGCTCTTGTGCAGGGTTGATAACGCCAGTCTGCCACATGATTCCAATTTTCTGAAAGAAAGGAAAAAGTACATTTAATATGCTTTGCTCAAAACCAAATCGCAAAACACAATTGTTGAATAGCTGAACAAAACGGGCTTCATCGAGTTCAATCATTGCAACAATTAGGTTTTCTATGATATCGGAAACATTGCTGGAGGTGTTATGAGTCTGCAAAACTTTTTGTCTGATTTGGTCATCGGACATTTCTGCAATTTTCGAAATCTTCAATCCGTGATGATTAAGAAAACTGACGTTGAGAATCTTCATTAAATCCTCATTTGTGTAATAACGAATATTGGTTTCGGTGCGTTCAGGTTCAAGAAGACCATAACGTTTTTCCCAAATACGAATCGTGTGGCTTTTAATACGAGAAAGCGCTTCAAGGTCTTTTATCGAATATTTACCTGTGGTTGCCAACTAAATCGATGTGACAGATTATTGTTTAAAGCAGCGAAATTAGTATTAAACAAAATCATCTGTAGCAAACAACAATAAAAAAACCCGTTTTCATAAACGGGCTTCTTCATTTTTATATAAAAATAAAAATTATTTCACTCTCAATCTCTGTCCAGTTCTTATGACAGATGTTTGTTTGATTCTATTTAGTTTACAAAGGGCACCAACACTGGTTTTGTTTTTTCTCGCAATAGCACTCAGTGTTTCACCACTGCGAACAGTATGGTATTTACTACTTCCACCTTTGCGAGCGGCCAAAGCTTTTGGGTCAATCTTAGCATATTCAAAATGTGATTTTTCTAAAGTGAACTCCCAATCTCTCAGAGATTTTTTAGAAGGATCGATAACTAAACTTGGATCGATAGCTTCGCCCAGATAGCGAATTTCGAAGTGTAAGTGCGAACCGAAAGAACGACCAGTGTTACCACCAAGACCAACCAAGTCACCCGCTTCGACATGATCACCGGGCTTCACTTTGCGCTGCGACATGTGAGCATAAAGCGTTTCCAAACCATTGTTGTGACGAACCACCACAACGTTTCCATAAGAAGCATGGTATTGAGAGATACGCACCATTCCTTCAAATGCTGCGTAAACATTGTCTCCTGTTTCCAAATCCAAGTCCAAACCGCTGTGCATTCTTCCCCAACGTGGACCAAATGGCGAGGTTTGCTGACCATTATTGGTAGGGAAAACAAAATCACAATCCGAATGTGCCATTAGGAAAGTGATAGAATTACTTTCAACCGCAGACTGAGCAACTTTTTGTGCGAAAAGATTCTTGGTGTCCCAGTGACAGTATTCATCGTATGCAGGAATGTGCATCAACGAATCTTTCACAGTCAATAAGACTAAAGCACTCGATTCATAGTAAAGAGCCGATTCCTCCGCTTCTTCTTCTGTAGCCCCCCCGACATGAGCATCTGCTTCATAGTTTTCCCACGCAGTCGTGTCTGACATCAGCTCGACAGCAGAATCAACTTGGGAAAACGAAAACAGCGGGCAGAATAGCAGCAGGGCTGCGAGATATTTTGTGTACGTTGTTTTCAATATGGCGGCAAATCTAATCATCTGATTCCATTGAGTTATTATTGAAAGTTCAAAACTTGTCAATGAAACGTTAATGATAACTTTTAGGTTTTATTTGTTCGACTGATTGCCCTGATGTTTCTATGAACGTTGGAATTTAGCCGATGAATTCGAGGATGATTTTCTTCTTTGCATATTCGCAATTCTTGATTTTCTATTTTCGCTCAATCATTTACTACAGTATAAAATCGTGAGTTGCTAAAAATGAGTAAGTTGGATATTTTGGCCTTTGGGGCTCATCCTGATGATGTGGAGATAGGCGCAGGCGGTACGGTTATTTCTTCGATAGAAAAAGGGTTAAAAGTCGGAGTGGTCGATTTGACACAAGGCGAACTTGGCAGTCGAGGTAGTGGGGAACTTCGATTAATAGAAGCTCTGAACTCTGCCAAATTGATGGGACTCACAACCCGCGAAAACCTCGGCATGCGTGATGGCTTTTTTGAGTTGGATGAAGAACACCTTCTCAAAATTGTAGAAAAGATCAGAAAGTATCAGCCCACTATTGTTTTGTGCAATGCGCCTTCGGACAGACATCCTGACCACGGCAGAGCATCGGCTTTGGTGGAGCGCGCTTGTTTTCTTTCAGGCTTGGCAAGAATTGAAACTACACATGGAGGCGAGAAACAAGCACATTGGCGACCTAAAGCCGTTTATAAATACATCCAAGATTTTTACCTCAAACCCGATTTTGTGCTTGATGTTTCCAATTATTGGGATAAAAAAATAGCAGCACTTCAATGCTTCTCCAGCCAGTTTTTCAGTGCCGATTCTAAGGAACCTAAGACTCCAATTTCGGGGGCAGAGTATTTCGACTTCTTAAAAGGTCGTGCTATGGAAATGGGGCGCCCTTCAGGGTTTCTTCTCGGTGAAGGATTTATAGCAACTCGTCCGCCTGGAGTGGATGATTTGACGAAACTGCTTTAGAAGAACTTCTTTCTCAAAAATTTCATCATTACAAAAGGAACATTGACCAAGTAAAGCAACGGACTTAATCTTTTGCGTTTGATTAAAAGCTCTTCTTTATAAAGCGACCAACCAAATTGCTTCGACAAGCCAGAGGCTTCACAATGGGCTATCACTTCATCCAGCTTTTTGAAAGAAATTTTTTGTTGTAAAAGAGCAAGGTGAAAATCGTAATCGGCCAGCACTTTTAATTTTTCATCAAAACGAAAATCATTGAACAACGACTGATGATAGAAAGCAGATTGTTGATGCAGTGAATTTTTCCAATAAAGCATTTTGCCAAACTCACTTATATGTAAAGTTGGAACGAAACGATGTTGTACGTGTTCATTTTTGACATTTCCAAACACCAATTTGTTTTCGGGTGAAATGCTTTGAATGATTTTCTCCAAAACCGTTTTATCAGCAAGAAAATCATCGGCTCCAAGAATATATATCCAATGACCTTTCGCGTTATCAATTCCTTTGTTGATGGCGCTATAAACTCCATTGTCTTTTTCTGAAACGGAATAAGCGATGTGCGCTTTGTTGGCTTCAATGATGGAATTGCTGCTATCAATTGAGGCGCCATCAATCACAATGATTTCTTTGTGCAAATAAGTTTGCGAAAAAGCACTATCCAAAGCTCGTTGCAGCGTTCGCTCTGCGTTACATACAGGAATGATGATGCTGACGAGCTGTTTTGCCATTAAGCGTGGATGCTTTCGAACTGACTGATATCGCTAGTTTCACGTACTTCAGTATCATCACAAATGATGATGCGACTGCTGAACTTTTTCATTGTGTTGTAGTCGTGCGATGCCATGAGCACGGCAGTTCCGGCTTTACTAATAGCTAACAACAGATTCAAAATTTCCAGACTTGTTTTTGGGTCGAGATTACCTGTTGGTTCATCGGCCAAAATCAAATGTGGTGTATTGAGTAACGAGCGCGCAATCACCACGCGTTGTTGTTCGCCACCGCTGAGCTCGTGCGGCATTTTATAGCCTTTGTTTTCAAGTCCTACCAATTGAAGCACGCTCTCCATGCGGCTTGCCATCGCTTTTTTATCTGACCAACCAGTTGTGCGCAACACAAACTCAAGGTTTTCATTCACAGTTCTGTCGGTCAATAATTCAAAGTCTTGAAAGACGATGCCGAGCTTTCTGCGCAAGAAGGGAACTTGTTTGCGTTTGATTTTGGTAAGGTCAAAACCGCAGCATTGTCCTTGTCCAATTTTCAATGGCAACTCTGCATAAAGCGTTTTGAGCAAGCTACTTTTTCCGCTGCCCGTTTTCCCGATGAGGTATATAAACTCTCCGCTACGCACTTCAAGATTGACATCTTTCAGAATCACATTCTCTTTCTGACGAATCTCAACGTTCTCCAGCTTGATGACTACTTCGTTTTCTTCCATGAATCAAAAACAATGTTTGGATGCCTCAAAGGTGCTCCAGAGAAATGGAACGTTCTCAGCCTGCACAAAGTGTTTTTCAACAATAAAAGATGATAGCTGCGACTTGCTTTTCGTTAAGCTACATTCGCGCCTCAATCAAATTTTATCATGCGCGACAACACCATTTTTGATTTAATAGAACAAGAAAAAAAACGCCAATTACACGGCATAGAACTTATTGCATCTGAGAACTTCGTGAGCCAGCAAGTGATGCAGGCTATGGGAAGTGTGCTCACCAACAAGTATGCAGAAGGTCTGCCAGGCAAACGTTATTATGGCGGTTGTGAAATTGTGGATCAAGTGGAGCAGTTGGCCATTGATAGATTGAAAGAATTGTTTGGTGCTGTTTGGGCGAATGTTCAACCTCACAGTGGTGCCAACGCGAACAGTGCTGTGATGCTCGCTTGCTTGAAGCCAGGGGATACGATTCTTGGATTGGATTTGTCGCAAGGCGGTCACCTTACACATGGTTCTCCTGTGAATTATTCAGGCAAATTGTATCGTCCAACTTTCTATGGCGTGCAGAAAGAAACAGGTCGTGTGGATATGAATGTAGTGCGTGAGATTGCGAAGAAGGAGCAACCCAAAATGCTTATCTGTGGAGCTTCAGCTTATAGTCGCGATTGGGATTATGCTGCCTTCCGTTCTATAGCGGATGAAGTGGGTGCCATCCTTCTTGCCGATGTTTCTCATCCTGCAGGATTGATAGCAAAAGGATTGCTCAATGATCCGATGCCTCATTGCCATATCGTAACCACCACTACGCACAAAACATTGCGTGGCCCTCGTGGTGGAGTAATTATGATGGGACAAGATTTTGAGAATCCTTATGGATTAAAAACTCCAAAAGGCGAAACACGCATGATGTCTTCGCTGTTGGATAGCGGTGTATTCCCTGGAATGCAAGGCGGTCCGCTTGAGCATGTGATAGCAGCCAAAGCTGTTGCATTTGGAGAAGCATTGCAACCATCTTTCAAAGCGTATGGCGAACAAGTGAAGAAAAACGCACAAGCCTTAGCCAGCGAATTGATTGCAAAAGGATATGA